>MDTB01004501.1_pt1 | contig 19150 bp, 18 predicted proteins | sample 811161 | NCBI WGS metagenome assembly MDTB01 (sample SAMN05326650, study PRJNA326480) | marine metagenome | isolation source: seawater | place: Mediterranean Sea | collected 2009
AACAATTATAGCCCAAATGAATAAATTTTTTAAAAACTGCTTTAATTTTGAATTAGATCTAAGAAATGCAGGAAGAACTAATATTAAAACAGCTATTAAAGATATTGCTGGGACGATTTCTTCCAATCCCATTTTTTAATTTTTCCAAAAACTCTTTGCCTTTTGAAAGAATTTTTTAATACTTGGGTTTGATTTTTCATTTTCAATTTCTCTAAATTTTTCAAGTAATTCTTTTTGTTCTTTATTTAGTGATATTGGAACTTCAGTGTTTACTTGTACATATAGATCACCGTTCCCGCTACCCCTCATATATGGCATACCTTTACCTCTTAATCTAAATCGTTTTCCACTTTGAGTACCATCAGGTATTTTAATTTTAGCTTTACCACCATCAATAGTAGGTATCTCTATTGTAGTACCAAGTGCAGCATCTGCTATTGAAATAGGGCACTCAAAAAATAAATTTTCGTCAGATCTTTTGAAAAGATCGTGGGAATGAATATTGATAAATAAATATAAATCTCCACTCGCCCCACCTTTTGTGCCAGCTTCTCCTTTTCCAGCCAATCTAATTCTTGTTCCATCATCAACACCTCTTGGTATTGTTACTGATATTTTTTTTGAAGCTTGCTTATTACCTTGTCCGTTACAATCATTACATGGATTTGTAATTTCTTCTCCACTACCTGCACATTGAGGGCATGTTTGTTGAACAGTAAAGAATCCTTGATTAGATCTTACTTTTCCATTGCCACCACAAACTGTACATCTGTCAGTCGAATAACCTGGTTTGGAACCGCTTCCTTTACAATTGTTACATTTTTCAGTAGTTGAAAATTTTATATCTTGTTTTTTACCAACATAGGCCTCTTCAAGACTAATTGATAAATCATATCTTAAATCAGAACCTCTGTTATTTGATCTTCTTCTTGATCCTCTACTCCCACCAAAGTCTCCAAAAAAATCTTCAAAAATGTCTGAAAAATCTGCCCCACTAAATCCACCAAATCCTCCAGCATGTCTTCCACCACCATTTTCGAAAGCTGCATGTCCGAAATTGTCATAGTTTTGTTTTTTTTCTTGATCTGAAAGAATGCCATAAGCTTCACTGGCTTCTTTAAATTTTTCTTCAGCTTTTTTGTCTCCTGGATTTTTGTCTGGGTGGTATTTTACAGCTAATTTTCTATATGCTGACTTTAATTCTTGGGGATTTGCATTTTTATTTACACCCAAGACATCATAAAAATCTCTTTTGGCCATAAGTTACTTCAGATGATAGTTATTAAGTCTTAAGCGCTTTTTTCTTTATCTTCTTCTTTTACTTCTTCAAAGTCCGCATCAACTACATTATCATCTTTTTTTCCTTCATCATTTTTATCACCATCTTTAGATGCATCTGGTTTTTTTTCTTGTGACTTGTAAATTACTTCTCCTAATTTCATTGAAGCTTGAACTAAACTCTCTGTTTTCTTTTTAATATCGTCAATATTTTCTCCTTTTAAAGCCTCTTTTAGATTAGCAGAAGAGTCTTCAATAGCTTTTTTTTCAGCATCAGAAATTTTAGCCCCATGTTCTTTTAGATTTTTTTCAGTTGAATGAATTAGTGTATCTGCTTGATTTCTTATATCAACTGTTTCTCTTTTCTTTTTATCTGTTTCTTTGTTTACCTCAGCATCTTTAACCATTTTTTCTATTTCTTCATCACTTAGTCCACCAGAGGCTTGAATTTGAATTTTTTGTTCTTTTCCAGTGCCTTTATCTTTTGCTGATACATTAACAATTCCATTAGCATCAATGTCAAAAGTTACCTCAATTTGAGGAACACCTCTTGCTGCAGGTGCAATTCCCACAAGTTCAAAGTTTCCAAGCATCTTATTATCAGAGGCCATTTCTCTTTCACCCTGTAATACTCTTATTGATACTGCAGGTTGATTATCTTCTGCTGTCGAAAATACTTGGCTTTTTTTTGTTGGTATAGTTGTGTTTTTTTCAATTAATTTTGTTGATACTCCACCTAGTGTTTCAATTCCTAGGGACAAAGGCGTAACATCCAAAAGAAGAACATCTTTAACATCTCCTTGTAAAACACCAGCTTGGATTGCAGCCCCCATTGCAACAACTTCATCTGGATTAACACTTTTATTTGGGTCTTTACCGAAAAAGTTTTTAACTTCAGCTAAGACTTTTGGCATTCTAGTCATTCCACCTACCATAACTACTTCATCTATTTCACTTGCATTTACACCTGCATCTTTTAGTGCAGTTTTACAAGGTGGTAGAGTTTTAGAAATCAAATCTTCAACCAAAGCTTCTAATTTTGCTCTAGTCATTTTTAAATTGATATGTTTTGGTCCCGTTTTATCAGCAGTTATGAATGGTAAATTGACATCAGTTTGCTCTGCTGATGATAGTTCAATTTTAGCTTTTTCTGCAGCCTCTTTTAATCTTTGAAGAGCTAATTTATCTGATTTAAGATCAATACCGTTATCTTTTTTAAATTCACCAACTAGATAGTCAACTATTGCATTATCAAAATCTTCCCCACCTAAAAAAGTATCTCCATTAGTTGATTTTACTTCAAATACACCATCTCCAAGCTCAAGAATAGAAACGTCAAATGTTCCACCTCCCAAATCGTAAACAGCAATCTTTTTATTTTGTTTTTTGTCTAGTCCATATGCTAAAGAAGCAGCTGTAGGTTCATTAATTATTCTTAAAACTTCTAAACCTGCAATCTTTCCCGCATCTTTTGTTGCTTGTCTTTGAGCATCATTAAAATAAGCAGGAACTGTAATTACAGCTTTTGTAACTTCTTGACCTAAATATTTTTCAGCTGTTTCTTTCATTTTTTGGAGAATGAAAGCAGATATTTGTGAAGGTGAATATTTTTGCCCTTTAGTCTCAATCCAGGCATCACCTTTTTCTGAATTAATTATTTTGAAAGGAGCTGCATCAATATCTTTTTTAACTGTTGGATCATCAAAATTTCTTCCAATTAATCTTTTTACGGCAAAAATAGTATTTTCAGGATTTGTAACTGCTTGTCTTTTTGCAGGTTGTCCAACAAGTTTTTCTCCATCGTCTGTAAAAGCTACTACTGAAGGAGTTGTTCTTGCACCTTCAGCATTCTCTAAAACTTTAGGCTGGCTACCCTCCATGATAGATACGCATGAGTTAGTTGTACCCAAATCTATTCCTATAATTTTGCTCATAATTTAAATCCTACCTTTCATATAAGTGTTAATTCTTAATCTGCAAGTTCTGGCAAATATAATTAATTGTTTGATTTTTCTTCAATTTCCTCACTTTTTTTATCCTTTTTTTCTGTTTTTTTTGATACTCCTACTAGAGAGGGCCTTAATAACCTGCCTTTCATCATAAAACCTTTTTGAATTTCTTGAATAATTGTACCAGGCTCTTTTTGATCATCATCAATTTCCATCATTGCTTGATGAAGATTTGGATCTAGTTTTTTTCCAATAGAATCCAAAGGAGTAATTCCGTTTTTTGATAAAATAGATACCATGTCTTTATAAATTATATCAAAATGCTCAAGAGTTTTTTTTAAAGCATCTGTATTTTTAAGTTTTTCATCATTTTCTAAAATTTGTTTTGATCTCTCTAAGTTATCAATAAGATTTAAAGTTTCTTTAGCAAAAGCAAAACCACCATAATCAAAAGCATCATTTTTTTCTTTTTCGAATCTTCTTCTTTGATTTTCCATTTCTGCAAAAGTTCTAGTTATTTTATCTTCTAACTCTTTTATTTTTTCTTCCATTGTGATTTCTTTAACATCTTCATCTTTTTCTAGAGTTTTTTGATTAGTAACCTCTTCCTGCTCATCAGTAGATGTTTTTTCTGTATCTAGAGCTTGATTTTCTGCATCAATGTTTTGATCTTTTTCCATTGAGACTTATATGGTAAGAAATTTAATAATTGCTAGATGTTTATGAAAAAAATTACCAAATTATTAGTAGGGACTAACAATAAAGGAAAATTAAGGGAAATTAAGGATTTATTACCTAAAAATCTTGAAATTTATTGTCCATCAGACTTTAATATCAAAAGTCCTGCTGAAAATGGATCAACTTTTGAAGAAAACTCTTTTATTAAAGCTAAATATTTTTCTAAAAAAACCAAAATGATCTGTTTATCTGATGATTCAGGTTTAATGATTGATTTATTAAAAGGAAAACCTGGAATATTTTCAGCCCGATGGGGAGGTAAAAATTCTAATTTTAAACTAGCAATTAATAAAGTTTTTAGAGAACTATATAAAGCTAACAAGGATTGGAAAAAAAAAAAAATTAAAGCTAAATTTATTTGTGCCTTAACTATTTTTTGGCCCAATAAAAAAGTGATAAGATCAATAGGTAAAATTAAGGGTTATATTTCAACAAGGGCAAAGGGTAAAAATGGATTTGGTTATGATCCAATATTTATTCCTTTTAATAAAAAACTTACTTTTGCTCAAATGAAGCCTTATGAAAAATATAAAATTGATCATAGATTTAAAGCATTCAAAAAGATTAAAAAATTTTTTTAAATTCTTCATTTTCAATCTTGTAAAAATTTAGTATATGATTAATCTTATTATCCTTTATTTCAAATATTCCAACCTTTCCTCTAAACATATTTTTTTTTGCGAAAATTTTTTCATCAATTATTGAGTCATTCTTTATTATCAAATAATAAACAAGTCCCACTAAATCAAAACTTAAAAATGATAATTGATTAGGATATTTATTAAATTTTTCAAAATATTCTTTTTTGAATTCTTCATAATTTTTTTTATTTATTGATGGAAAATAAATAGGTTGAGAACTGGTTTCTTTTAAAAGTGATTCATCAAACCACTGGTTTAATGTAATAAAGTATTTATTTTTTGGAGATACATCTGTGTATAGCAATGATGTTGTAACACTTTTTAAACTTTGATCAAAATCAGCAATGATTACGGAGTCAAATTTTACTTTGCCAAGAGTATCTTTTTTCTTTAATCTTTCTATCAATATTTCTTTATTAGACTCATCAGATTTTTCTAACCTTGTAATTTCATCTTCAAGATTTTGCTTTCTTCTTTTATAATTTGTAATTTTTTCTATCTGACTTGTTAATTTTGTTGGTTCAGAGTTATAAATATAATTTTTTACAATTTTCAGCTTTGTTTTAGAAATAGCTTTTTTTATTTCATTTTTATAATTTACATCAGGTGTTAAAAATATAGTTTTCTTTATATCATTTGACTTTATAAATTTCTGAATTGCTTTTAATTGAGAAGTTGCATTAATTCCTGTGCTTATAATATTTTTAGAATTAATATTTTTATTTGTTAGTGATAAAAATATTATATCTTTTAATTCTTCGAGATAAACAAGGTTGTCATTAAAAACTGGACCAATTATTATTTTTATGCCTAAATTACTAAGTTCTTTAGCAACCTCTAAAGTTTTCTGAGGATTAGACTCTGTATCTTTTGGATATATTTCTATTAAATTATTGTCGATTTTATTTATTGCAAGTTGTGTAGCTTTAATAATTGACTCTCCTATTTCAGCATTTTCTCCAGTTAAAGGAATAAGTAATCCTATTTTAATTTTGTCTTGTGCTGATACGTTATTTGGGAAAATAATTAAACTTAAAGTAAAGAATAATATAATTTTAATAATTTTTTTCATTTTAGTGATATTATTATAATGATTATAATTTAATGATTCTAAATAGGGAAAATAAAAATAACCTGGTTAAAAGCGGTTTATATATAGTTTCTACACCTATAGGAAACCTTGGTGATTTAACTTTGAGAGCTATAGATGTACTAAAAAAATCTAATTATATATTATGTGAAGATACAAGAGTTTCAAAAAATTTATTAATTAATTATGATATTAATTCAAAATTAATTTCCTATCATAAATTTAATGAAAAAAAAAATTTGTCTAAAATTATTGATTTATTAAAATCAAATAATATTGTGTCATTAATTTCTGACGCTGGAACACCGACAATTTCAGACCCTGGAGCATTACTTGTGAATGAGTGTATAAATAATAACATTAATATTTTTCCTATACCAGGACCATCTTCAGTCGCTTCAGCAATTTCAGTTAGTGGATTTAGTGATAAATATATTTTTTATGGTTTTTTTCCAGAAAAAAATAATAAAATTCAAGATGATTTAAGTATTTTATCAAAACTAAATAATTCAATTATTTTTTTTATATCATCAAAAAAGTTTAATAAATCCATTAAACCTATTAAAAAATTTTTTGCAGAAAGAAAAATATTAATATGTAGAGAAATGACAAAATTTTATGAACAATACTTAAGAACAGAAGTGAATAAACTTGAACCATTTAAAGAAAATTTAAAAGGTGAATTAACAATTGTAATTTCTGAAAAAACAAAAATAAAAAAAACTTTACTTAGATTAGAAGAATCAGATAAAAAAAATATTCAAAAAATGATAAAAAAGATGAGTATTAAAGATATAGTTGATTTAATTAGCCAAAAAAATGATGTTTCAAAAAGAGAAATTTATAATTATTGTTTAAAATTAAAAAATGAAAAATAAATTAATTTTAGTTATTTTAATATTCTTAATTTTTTCAGGTTGTGCTGGAACAGGTACGAGTGGAATTTTTGGGACTGGAGTCAGTGTAGCTTTAGATCCTAGATCTTTAGGAACTCAAATAGACGACTCAATAATGCAAAAAAGTCTTAAAACAAGATTAGCAGTTAGAAATCAAAGTTATTTGCTGTCTATAAAAACAAAAGTTTTAGATGGTAGAATTTTCTTAACTGGAAAAGTTGAAAATCCTGAGGAAAAACTTCAAATTACAAAGTTAGCATGGGAAACTACAGGCGTGAGATCAGTAAAAAATGATCTCAAAATAAAAGAAAAATTTAATATTAAACAATCTGCAAAAGATTTATTAATTACATCTCAATTGCGTACTGCTATAATCTTTAATAAGAATATTAAAGCCACAAATTATCAAATAGATACATATAAAAAGAAGATTTTTATCTATGGAATTGCTCACTCTAGTGAAGAGAGAAAAGAAATAATTAATGAAGCAAAAGAAATACTTGATGTAGAAAAAGTAATAGCCAGCATTTTTTTAGTTGAAGACTTAAGAATTCAAAAAAATTAATTTTTTTTATTGTAATTAATAATTCCTGAAGAATAAGCTGCTACAGATGCTAAATTTAATATATCAGAAGTCGAAGATCTTAAAGGTGCGATTTCGATTGGTGCACCCAATCCAATTAGAAGAGGCCCAATAACTTTTGCCCCACCAAGTTCTCTCATCATTTTATAAGAAATTGCAGCACTATGTTGTCCTGGCATAATTAATATATTTGCATTACCAACTATTTCAGAAAATGGATAAAGTTCTTTATACTCATCATTTAAGGCTACATCTGGTTGCATGTCGCCATCAAATTTAAAATCTACACCTTTATCTTTTAATATATCTACAGCTTTTTTTATATGTTTGGTTCTACTTGTTAATGGTTGTCCAAAAGTTGAATGAGATACAAAAGCAACTTTTGGATCAAATCCAAATAATCTTACAACTCTTGCGGACGATATAGCTATTTCTGCTAATTGTTCCGAACTAGGATATTCATTTACACTTGTATCACCTACAAAAACAGTCTTACCTTTACTTACAACCATATTAAGACCAAACATTATTTCTCCTGGTCTAGGATCGATTACTTTAGATATTTTTTCTAGAGAAGCTCCATATCGTCTGGTGTTACCAGTAACTGCACCATCGGCATCACCACAAGAAACCATGCAGGAAGCCCAAATAATTCTATCAGTCCTGACCATTCTATCACAGTCTCTTTCTAATAATCCTTGTTCTCTTTGAAGTTTTTTAAATAAAAAATTTACATATTTTTCTCTTTTTTCTTTATCTGTTGAATTTGTAATTTCAATATCAAGATTTTCACTATAACCAATTTCTTTAAGTCTTTGTTTGATAGTATCTTTTTTAGCCACAAGAATTGGTATGCCTAATCCACTATTTTTGAATGCAATCGCTGCTTTTAAAGTATTTTCATCTTCACCATCTGCAAAAACTATTCTTTTTTTTGTTTTTTTAATCTGATTATTTATACCTTGCATTATAGTCACTGATGGATCGAGCCTTTGTTTGAGTTCTTCTTTGTAAATCTCAAAATCTGCAATTTTTTTTCTTGCAACACCACTTTTTATAGCAGCATCAGCAACAGCCGCTGGGATAACACTTATAAGTCTTGGATCAAAAGTTGAAGGTATTATGTATTCTTTACCATAATGTGGTCTTTCCCCTCCCATAGCTGCTACAACTTCATCAGGAACATCTTCTCTAGCCAAAGCCGCGATTGCATTTGCAGCTGCAACTTTCATTTCTTCATTAATAGTTTTTGCTCTTACATCTAAAGCTCCTCTAAAAATATAAGGGAAACCAATCAAGTTATTCACTTGGTTTGGATAATCAGACCTTCCAGTTGCAATGATAGCATCATCACGAACTTCTTGAATTTCTTCTGGTGTAATTTCTGGATCAGGATTAGCACATGCAAAAACTATTGGATTTTTTGCCATTTTTTTTACCATATCTTTTGACAAAGCACCTTTTGCAGACAATCCAAGAAAAACATCAGCATCTTTTATTGCATCTTTCAAAGTTCTATCTTTTGTTTCAATAGCATGAGCTGATTTCCATTGATTAAGATTATCTCTACCTCTGTAAATAACTCCTTTTCTATCAACCATAGTTATATTTTTTTGTGGAACTCCACTATTTTTAAATAAATTTGAACAAGCCATAGCGGACGCACCAGCACCATTGATGACTACTTTAATTTTTTTTATTGATTTTTTAGATATATCAAGTGCATTTATTAGTGCCGCAGTAGTTATTATAGCAGTCCCATGTTGATCATCATGAAAAACTGGAATATCCAAAATTTCTTTTAACTTTTCTTCTATGACAAAACAATCTGGAGCGGCAATATCTTCTAAATTAATTCCTCCAAAACTAGGAGCAAAGTTTTTAATGCTTTTAATGATTTCATCGGTGTCTGAACAGTCTATTTCTAAATCGATAGAGTCTATATCAGCAAATCTTTTAAATAACACTGCTTTTCCTTCCATAACAGGTTTGGAAGCTAAAGCGCCAAGGTTACCCATTCCTAAGATAGCTGATCCATTGCTTATTACTGCAACCAAGTTACCTTTAGTTGTATAGTCGTAAGCCGCATCAGGATTTTCAGAAATAACTCTTACGGGTGCTGCAACACCTGGTGAATATGCTAAAGCTAAATCCCTTTTAGATGTCATTGGTTTTGATGAAATTATCTCAATCTTGCCTGATTTATTGCTATTATGAAAATCTAATGCTTCTTTATCAGTGTAATGATCTATTTTTGTTTTTTTCATTTAAGGTAATTAGCTATACAATTGGAGCAAATTTAAGACTAATATGATTTATGAACCTTATTAAGTCAACAGGCACATTTAGTTTTTTTACCATAATTAGCCGATTACTTGGTTATTTTAGGGATATATTGATTGCAATCTTTCTTGGAACAGGTCCTTTAGCAGATGCTTTTTTTGTTGCATTCAGAATCCCAAATACATTTCGAAGACTATTTTCAGAGGGAACATTTAATGCTGCGTTTGTTCCAAGTTATGCATCAGAACTTTCTCAAGGAAAAGATAGATCTGAAAAGTTTGCAACTAATATTTTTAATTTATTAATTATAATTTTGTTATTTATTGTTTTGATAGTTGAAATATTTATGCCAATTTTTGTTTTTTTGATAGCACCTGGATTTGATGCAGATAATTCAAAAATGGACCTTGCAATTAATTTAACAAGAATAACTTTCCCTTTTTTATTTTTTATTAGCTTAGCGTCTTTTTTCTCTGCAATTTTAAATTCTCACAACAGATTTGCTATAGCATCATCTGCTCCCATTATTTTAAATGTAATGTTGATAGGTGTACTATTTTATGGAAATTTTTTAGATGATCAACTTGTCCACTTTTTATCTTATGCAGTTACTTTGTCAGGAATTGTTCAATTTATTTTTTTATACATATTTGTAAAAAAATTTTATTTACCAAAGTTTACATTCAATATAAAAATTGATGAAAAAATAAAAATTTTTTTTAAAAAGCTATTACCAAGTATTTTTTCTTCTGGGGTGACTCAAATTAATATATTAGTTGGAACTATAATAGCTTCGTTTCAGACAAGTGCCGTTTCTTATCTTTACTATGCTGATAGAATTTATCAAATAAATTTAGCTATCGCAGGAATAGCCATAGGAACTGTAGTGCTCCCTCAACTTTCAAAATATATTCAAAATGAACAAAAAGATAAAATAGAATTTATTCAAAATAAAGCTTTAGAACTAAGTTTATTTTTGAGTATTCCTGCTTCAATAGCATTACTAGTTGCTTCTGAAGAAATTGTATCTGCTTTATTTGGTTATGGTTCATTTGATGAAAATGGCGTTAAAAATTCCGCTAAAGCTTTATTTTATTTTAGTTTAGGTTTGCCAGCATTTTCTTTAATAAAAGTTTTTTCAAGTTTTTTCTTTGCAAATCAAGATACAAAAATTCCATTTTATATTTCTTTAGTTTCAGTTTTATTGAATATTTTAATAAGTGTTTTTTATTTTAGAAGTATTGGATTTATTATTATTCCAATAGCAACAACAATATCTTCATGGTTTAACTCAATATTATTATTTATTTTTCTTAAAAAAAAAGATTTATTTAATTTCAATTTATTGTTTGTACAAAGGTCAATCAGAATAATAATTTCATCTTTGATTATGGGACTAATTTTCAATTATCTAATTAATTTATTTAATGAATATTTAAGATATGATCAAAATTTCAAATCTATTTATTTAATTGGAATAGTATTGTTAGGACTAATTATTTATGTGTTAATAGCTATTGTTATCAAAGCTTTTAAAATTAGTGATATTAAACTAAAGTACTAAGTTAATGAATAAAAAAATTTTTTCTGGAGTTCAACCAACTGGTAATCTTCATTTAGGAAACTATTTAGGAGCAATAAAAAATTTCGTAGAATTAAATAATGATAAGAATAATAAATGCATTTTTTGTGTAGTTGATCTCCATGCAATTACAACTAAACAAGATCCTCTAGAATTAAAAAAAAATATTAGAGAAACAGTTGCTACTTTTTTAGCCAGTGGCATAGATCCAAAAAAAAGTATTATTTTTAATCAATCAATGGTTTCGGCTCATTCTGAGGCTGCCTGGATCTTAAGCTGTGTTTCTAAAATAGGATGGTTAAATAGAATGACACAATTTAAAGAAAAAGCCGGGAAGGATAAAGAAAAAGCGAGTATCGGTCTTTATTCTTATCCAGTGTTAATGGCTGCCGATATATTATTATATGACTCTTCGCACGTTCCTGTAGGAGATGATCAAAAACAGCACTTAGAATTATGTAGAGATATTGCTCAAAAGTTTAATAATGATTTTAATGCCCCACAATTTTTAAAAGTTCCTGAACCTTTAATAAAAAAAGAATTTTCTAGGATAATGAGTTTAAAAGACGGATTAAAAAAAATGAGTAAATCTGATCCTTCTGATTTAAGTAGAATTAATTTAACTGATGATAATGATCAGATTGTGAATAAAATAAAAAAAGCAAAAACTGATCCAATGCCAATGCCAGAAAGTTCAAAAGATTTATCTAAAAGGCCAGAAGCAGAAAATTTATTAGGAATTTATTCTAGCGTCACAAATAATACATTGGAAAAATCTATTATTGAATTTCAAGGAAAAAATTTTTCTGAGTTTAAGGAAAGACTTGCAGAAGTTTTGGTTGAAAAAATTTTACCAATTTCTAAAGAGATCAAAAAATTGTTAAACGATTCTAAATATTTAGATGATATTATGTTGGATGGATCAAATAAAGCAGGTATAATTGCGACAAAAAAGATCAAAGAAATTAAACTATTGGTCGGTTTCTAACAAAATCGATAAATTAGTTTAAATTTGGTAATTTATCATTATATATAAAGTATGTTTGTTCAAACTGAGATTACACCAAATCCTAATGCTCTTAAATTTCTGCCAGGAAAAATAGTATCTAATTGTGGATCTTTTGAGATTACAAAAAAAGAAGAAACAAATAATGATTTAGTGAGGAGTTTATTATCTATAAATGGTGTTACAGGTATTTTTTTAGGAACTGATTTCTTATCAGTAAATAAAGAAGAAAATAAAAATTGGGAAGATATAAAGCATATAGTTATTTCTTTAATTAACGAACATTATTCTGGGGGAAAAGAGTTTATAATTGAAAAAAATAATAATGAAGAAAAAAATGATGAAAATTTTGCAGAAATTGAAAAAAAGATAATAAAAATTTTAGAAACGAAAATAAGACCTGCTGTTGCAAGAGATGGAGGAGATATAAAATTTAAAGAATTTAAAAATGGTGTTGTAAAAGTAGAATTACAAGGAAGCTGCTCAGGATGTCCAAGTTCTACATTAACACTAAAACAAGGAGTTCAAAATCTTTTATGTCATTATCTTCCAGAAGTTAAAGAGGTAGTTGCAGAATGAAAATGATAAATAATTTTATAAATAAAAAAGTTAAATTTGCAGAAATAAAAAAGATTTTTTATAAAAAAGGTTTTATCTTAATTAAAAAAAAATCAAACACCCATTCAAAAGACTCTCAAATAAATGTTTTATTTAGAACGGCTTTAAGTAGCTTAATAGTTATTTTTATTTTTTCTGTTTCACCAATTATTGTCGAATTTTCAAAAGAAAGAGTATTATTTTCAAAGGATTTTGAAAATAATTCAAAAGATAATTTTAAAAAAGCTTTAGAAAATAAAAATTCAGAATTAGATACAGGAGTAAATGAAACATATTTATTTGATGATGTTTTAAATTTTGAGGACTCACCGACAGACACTGTAAGATTAAGTGCTGCTACTATTGAACAATTATTCAAAGATACAGATTATAATTTAGATGAAGTAAGAAAAAAAAAATTAGTTAAACCCATCTCTTTATCCTTATTACCTGCTGAAATTAAAAAGATAGAGAATACCAGCAAAAGAAAAGAATTATTTATACAAATAGTTTTACCTTTAATTATTAAAGAAAATAATAGTATTAGGATTGATAGAAAAAAACTTTTTAGTATTTTGAACAAAAGTAAAAACACAAATGCTGAAAAAAATTGGTTAGAAAAAAAATTTAAAATGTATGGAGTATTAAATAAAGATTTATCTACATTAAAAGTTAGAATGGATGAAATTCCAGTATCTATTGCTATAGCTCAAGCAGCAAAAGAAACTGGATGGGGCACATCAAGATTTGCTCAAGAAGGAAATGCATTATTTGGTCAATGGACATGGTTGGGAGAAGGAATAAAACCTGCGGGAGCTGACACTAATAGTACTCACAAAGTAATGAAATTTAAAGTTTTGCAAGCATCAGTAAAAGCTTATCATAGAAATTTAAATACTCATTCTTCATATAGAGAATTTAGAAGTGTTAGAGCTGAACTTAGAGACAAAAGAAGACCACTTGATAGTTTAATTTTGTCTGAATATTTAGATAAATATGCAGAAACTGGAAAAGAGTATGTTGAAATACTTCAAAAAATTATAAAGCAAAATAATTTAACAGATTTTGATAATGCTAAATTATTACCTTCAAGTATTGAGCTTGAGAGTTTAATTTAATTTTTTTGGAACTATAAATTGTGCTCCAAACCATCTCCATTTTCCCTCATCATTTAAAGAACAATTTACTCTCCCTCTTCTAGGTTTAAATGGTTCTCTAAATTTAATTGTTAAAAAGTTATTCTCAAAATTTGTTAGAGATTTTTCCCATTTATCACCTTCATTTGAATAACAATTTATGTTTTTGATATTTTTTTGATTTTCAAAAAATTCAACTTTAAAATTAGGGGGGTTGTTTGAATTATTAAGTTCTTTTTCTATTGGAGTTAATTTCTTATATTCTAAAGGAAATGTATTTATTATCGATTTAAATCTTTTTATTTCTCCATAATTTTCATTGATCGGAAATCTAGGTAGTTGAAACTTTTCTTTATTAACGTCTATAACTCCAGAATGTTGACCAAAAGCAAAATCAAAATTATTAGATATATAATTTCTTTGAAATTCTGAATATTCACCAAATGGATAAGAAAATAAATTTGGAATATATCCTAATTCTTTTTTAAATATAACATTTGCTTTTTCGATATCACTAATAAATGTTTCATTATTTTCTTCTATCAAATAATCGTGAGTATGTGAATGATGTCCAATAATTGCAAAAGTTTCTTTATCAACTTCTTTAATTTGATCCCATGTCATATATCCATTATTTCCCACAGGTTCTGTAGAAACAAATAAAACAAAGGGAATTTTTTTTTCTTTTAGAAAAGGCCATGCAACCTCATAAAAAGATTTGAATCCATCATCAACCGTTAAAAGAATTTTTTTTTGCTTTTTTGGAATTTTAAAATCTTTTTTAAAATCCTCAGGATGTATAAAATCATAATTTAATTCATTAATTAATTTGATATGATTTAGAAAAACATTCATTTGAATATTGGTCGATGGATACTTAAATTCATCAAATCTATGATACATAATGGACAAAACACCCTCATCATTTGAAAAATGTTTGATATTTTTTTCATCTGCTTTAGAATTAATGATAATTATTGATAATATTATGAATGATTTAATAATAGATGCAGCAAGAGATAAAATTTTTTTAACGTACATTGTTGGTAAAAATATTTATACTTGTAGTCATGAAAATAGCAAAAAAAATTTTGAAAAATTGATAGTTTTAATTGATGATTTCTTAGAAAAAAATAAAGGATCTTTAAGCAAAATTAAGGCCATATATGTAAATAGAGGCCCCGGGAGTTTTGCAGGTATAAGAAACTCACTTTCAACCATAAAAGCTTTACTTTTGACCAAAAAAATTGATTATTATTGTTTTAGTTTTGAAGATTTTGGGGATTTAAATAGTGTAAAATATGAGGATGTACCTCACTTATGTGACAAATTTAAAATTAAAAAGAATTTGATTAATCCTATTTATTTGAGTTAAAATTAGATATGTCAGAAAATATTGAACAGAAGTGTATCGCTAAAGGAGTTAAGTTAACTGAACAAAGAAAAGTGATCGCCAAAGTCATGTCCGAGTCTAATGATCATCCAGATGTTGATGGACTTTATAATAGAGTTTCAAAAATTGATCCAAAAATTAGTATTGCTACTGTTTACAGAACTGTAAAATTATTTGAAGAGTCTGGGATTTTAACAAAACATGAATTTAAAGGTGGTAAGGCTAGATACGAAGAACTTAACGAGGGGCATCATGATCATTTGATAGATATAAAATCTGGAAAAATAATAGAATTTGTTGATGAAGAAATTGAAAAACTACAAGAAAAAATAGCTGAACAGCATGGATATCGTCTTGTAGATCACAAATTAGAATTATACGGGGTAAAAAAGAAACCCTAACTCAATGGAAAAAAAAATACTAATCAAAACATTTGGTTGTCAAATGAACGAGTATGATTCAAATCGTATTTATGACTCAGTAAAAAAAATTGGTTATGAAAAAACAAACAAATATGAAGAGGCAAATTGTTATATTCTAAATACTTGTCATATAAGAGACAAAGCAAAAGAAAAAGTTTATCACGAAATTGGAAGAGTTAAAAAAATTTTTAGATATAAAAAAAAACCAATAGTAATTGTAGCAGGTTGTGTTGCTCAAGCTGAAAATAAAGAAATGTTGAACAGAGAACCTTATATAGATATTGTGATTGGTCCTCAAGCATACCATAGGATTAATGATACAATTCTCAATTATACAAAAAATAAAAAAAAAGAAGAAAATACAGATTTTGATACAATTTCTAAATTTAATTATTTAAGCAAAATTAAAAATAAAAGTAGTAAAGTCTCATCTTTTTTAACTATTCAGGAAGGGTGTGATAAGTTTTGTCATTTTTGTGTGGTACCTTATACAAGAGGCCCAGAATATTCTAGACCATTCAATCAAATTATAGATGAGGCTAGAGATCTCATTAAAAGTGGCACAAAAGAAATAATATTATTAGGGCAAAATGTAAATGCCTATAATTATAAAGATCATAATAAAGAATATAGATTATCAGATTTAATTATAGAAATAGAAAAATTTAAAGATTTAGAAAGAATTAGATACACAACTTCTCACCCAAAAGACATGACTGAGGATTTAATAGAAATCTATAAAACAAGTTCTAAGTTAATGCCATTAGTTCATCTGCCTGTTCAAAGTGGCTCTAATAAAATTTTAGAACTAATGAACAGAAAACATACAATTGAAGAATATTTAAAAATTTATGAAAAACTAAAAGAAATTAACCCAAAAATAAAATTTTCTAGTGATTTTATTATTGGTTATCCAAAAGAAAGTGAAGAAGATTTTGATAAAACAATTAAACTGATAGAAAAAATAGAATTTATAAACTCTTATTCATTTATTTTTAGCCCTAGACCTGGGACAGTTGCAGCAAATCTTGATTTAGTAGATAAAGAAATATCTCAAAAAAGATTAGAAATAATTCAAAAAAGACTATTTGAAAATCAAATAAATATAAACAAGTCTTTAGAAAAAAAGGTTTTAAATGTTTTGGTTGAAAATAGAATGAAAGACGGAAAAAAATTATTTGGCAGGACTGAACATATGACTGGAGTAATTTTTGAAGGATCATCAGAACACATAGGAAAAATTGCACAAGTTGAAATTACAAAGGGCAATCAAAATAGTTTATTTGGAAAAATAAAAGTAAATTATAATCAGAAAGTAGCATAAATTGAGTAATAATTTTTCAAAAAAAATTAATACATCTTTGAAATTTGTTTATTCTGATAATAATACTTTAAGCGTTATCTTTCATGACAATGACTTATTGCGAGGTGTTGTTGGAGAGTTTAATGAGAATTTAAAAGAACTAGAAAAAATTACTAATACAAGTCTTTATTCTAGAGGTAATTCAATTTTAATTAAATCTAGTTCTGAAAAGAATGAAATCACGAAAAATGCTATTCAATTTTTATCTAACCAGTTTATTAATAATGGTAGTATTGAAAAAAAAGATATAATCTCATCAATAGATAAATTTATGATAGAAGAAAAAGTTAAAAATAAGAGTCAGAATATATCAGACATTATTAAAACCCCAAAAAAATCAGTTATACCAAGATCAGAAAAACAAAAAAAATATGTTAGAGCTTTAAGAGAAAGTGATGTTGTTATATCAGCTGGGCCTGCAGGAACTGGAAAAACTTTTTTAGCTGTTGCAGTTGGATTAACTATGTTACTTGATAAAAAAATAGAAAGAATAATCTTGTCAAGACCTGCAGTTGAAGCGGGAGAAAGATTAGGATTTTTACCAGGAGATATGAAAGAGAAAGTGGATCCTTACCTGAGGCCCTTGTACGACTCTTTATATGATCTTTTTGATTTTGAAAAAATTCAAAGAATGATTGAAATAGGCGATATAGAAATTGCTCCTTTGGCTTTTATGAGAGGACGAACTTTAAAAAATTCTTTTGCCATTCTTGATGAGGCCCAAAATGCGACTGATACACAAATAAAGATGTTTTTAACTCGGATAGGAGAAAATTCAAAAATAGTGATCAATGGAGATCCATCACAAATTGATTTGCCAAATAAAAATCTATCAGGTTTGAATAGATCAAAAGAATTATTGGGTGATATAAATGAAATTTCTGTTGTAGATTTTGATCATTCTGATGTAGTAAGACATCCTTTGGTATCTAAAATTGTAAAGGCCTATTCGAATCATAATAATGATTAATGTCGAAGTAGTTTCAGAGAATAAACTTTGGAACAAAAGAATTAAAAGAAATTCTTTTTTTTTTAAAAATTTAATTAAATTTTTACCAAGAAAATATTGTTTTATAAAAAAAAAAGTATATTTAACAATTTTACTCTCAGATAATAAAAATATTAAAAAACTCAACAAAAAGTTTAGAAAAAAAAATAAATACACTGATGTTTTGTCATTTCCTTTTGAGAAAAAATTGAATATTAAAAAAAATTTTTATTTGGGAGATATAATAATAAGTTATGAATTTATGAATAAACCAAAAACAATAGATAATTCTGAATTCAAAAAGAAAGTTATAAAAACATTTGTTCACGGTTTTCTACATCTTTTAGGATATAATCACTTAAAATTTAAAGATTTTAAAAAGATGACTAAAGAAGAAGAAAAATTAAACAAAATTATAATTAAGAATATTTCTAAACTTGCTTAAAAAAAATTTTTTACATTTACTGTATATTGTTTTGTTAGGTGCAATTAGCTCTTACAGTTTACCACCATATAATCATTTTATAATAAATTTTTTTACTTTTTCTTTATTTTTTATTTTTCTTTTTAATAAAAAAACTGGCACCTCAACTCATAAATCTTTTTTTAAATTTGGATGGTATTTCGGATTTGGTTATTTTTTATCCAATTTATATTGGATAGTAATTTCATTAACATTTGATCAAAGTTTTAAGTTTTTAATTCCTGTAGCTATAATTCTTGTTCCTGCTTTTTTGGCTATATTCTATGGAGTAATGACTTATTTATTTTCATTTTTTTTTAAAAAAAATGTTATTGTTTCTTTTTTTATATTCTCAACTTTATTTGGAATAATTGAATTTATAAGAGGTCATATACTCACAGGTTTTCCTTGGAATTTGATTTCATTTAGTTTCTCAGAAAATTTGAATTTCATTCAAATTTTATCTTTTATTGGGACATATTCTTTTAATTTGATTTGTATTTCCTTATTTACTTTGCCTGCTGTGATTTTTTTAAAATATTCAAAGAAAGAAATTATATTTTTCTTCTTTTTTTTACTATTTGTAATAAGTTTTACTGTTTTTGGTAATTATAAAAATAATAATTTTAATTCTTTAGAAACATTAAAAAACCCCTATACAATTAAGGTTATATCATCAAACATTGGATTAGATAGATTTTACTCAAATAAAAATGAACTAGATATAATTAAAGAACTTATT
>MDTB01219913.1_pt1 | contig 19148 bp, 20 predicted proteins | sample 811161 | NCBI WGS metagenome assembly MDTB01 (sample SAMN05326650, study PRJNA326480) | marine metagenome | isolation source: seawater | place: Mediterranean Sea | collected 2009
TTAATATTGAAACAATGAATAGTAAAATTGGGAATGATCTTGGTATGAATTCAAGTCTGATGGTAATAAATAATATTGCTAATAAAAATAATGATGAAATAATTAGACCTTTGAAGATCGAAATAATTTCTTGGATTGAAGCATATTTCCACATACCTTGATAAAGACCAAACCTTTTAAAAAGATATATAGTTGAAACAGGAAAAATTATTAAATAAAGCCAAATTTTATTATCAAGAAAAACTAGAAGTAATTTAATTTCTTCTTTTTCAAGCCTTAACCAGATAGCAAAAATAAAAGATAACAATAAAACGATGAAATCGTGGAATATTGTTAAAAGTGTTTTCTTATTTATACTCTTCATTCTTACTATTTAACCAATGCAAAAGTTTAAAAACCAATAAAAGTGAGAAGATTAGACAGAGAATACCTAAATGAAGATATAATATAGAAAAAAATAATAAAGCTAAATTAACAATATTTATTTTTTCTAAAACTTTTTCATGAGATAAACCAGATCTAATTTTTTTTTGATAAAAATGGTCGCTATGGGCTTCAAAAATATTTCTGCGATTAAGCGCTCTAACACATATGGTGAGTGTTGAATCTAGAAAGTGAACAAGAATAAGCATCATTATAGGAATAAAATTTTGTTGTTTAATTAGACTTAAGATGATTACAGATGAAATTAAAAAACCAATCGGTATAGACCCAGAATCACCTAAAAAAATCTTTGCTGGTGGTTTATTCCAAAATAAAAAACCTAAGAAAGATGAGAAAAATACTATTCCAATATACGCATTTTCGCTTGGCAAAGAACCAAATATTGACAAAATAATAATTCCCATGCTGAAAGTGCATACTTGAAATCCTGTTATGCCATCCATACCGTCCATAAAATTAAATAAATTTATAAGCCATAACCAATAAAAAAAAATAAGTGATTTAATAATAAAAATGAGAAATTCTTGGCTTACTCTATAATTAGCCATATCAAAGAAGTTGTATGATAATTCTGAAATTTCACTGTTAAAATATTGAATAGCAATTAGAACACATAATCCCTGAATAAATAACCTTAGAATAGAAGGTAAATTGTAAAAATCATCAAATATAGATGTAATCCATAAAATAAAAGCTAAGGAGCAGATTAAGAACCAAGGCTTTTGGTTAATTAAATCAAAGTAAATTAAAAAAACTATTGAAACAATTATTGTTGGGATTATTATTAACCCTGCACCTTTAGGCTTTGGAATTTGATGATTGCTTCTTTTTTTTGGCATATCCATTATCTTTTTTTTTGTTAGATATATGATCAATGGTTTTAATGAAATGTAAATAAAACCTGTTAACAGAAAAGGGAAGAATAGATTTAAAAAAATGTCCATGATATTTTACTTGTACATTAAATTTAAGATGAAAAGAATAATACATGAAAATTAACAAGATTGCCATTATAGGTTTAGGTTATGTAGGGCTTCCTTTGGCTGTAGCTTTGTCAAAGTCTTTCAAAGTACTAGGATTTGATATAAACAAAGAGAGGATAGATGAACTAAGTTCTGGGTATGACTCAACTCATGAAATTAGTAAATTAAATTTGAATAGATCTATTAATAAAAACTTGGAAATTACCTCAAAACCAGAATATTTATCGAAATGCAATATTTTTATTGTTACAGTCCCAACGCCTGTAACAAAGTCGAATAAACCTGATTTTTCATATCTAAAGAGTTCATGTAAAATGATTGGTTCAAAAATGAGAAAGGGATCAATCATAATCTTTGAAAGTACTGTATATCCTGGAGCAACTCAAGATATATGCGGAAAAGCAATTGAAAAGGCATCCGGAATGATTATGGAAAAAGATTTTTTTCTCGGGTATTCTCCTGAGAGAATAAATCCGGGAGATAAGGTTCACACAGTTGAGAAAATTACTAAAGTCATAGCTTCTGAGAAAGTCGAAGTAACAAAAATCATGAAACAAATTTACTCGAAACTTACTTGTGGCAATATTTTTATTGCAAAAAATATAAAAGTTGCTGAAGCATCAAAAGTTATAGAAAATTCACAAAGAGATATCAATATTGCTTTCATAAATGAGATAACGAAGATTGCTCAGAAGTTGAAGATTAGTATTTTTGATGTACTTGAGGCGTCTGAAACTAAATGGAACTTTTTACCCTTTTACCCAGGTCTTGTTGGAGGTCATTGTATTGGAGTTGATCCTTTTTATTTAGCTTCAAAAGCAGAGGAATTAGGCATAAAACCTCAGGTTATTCTTTCTGGTAGAAAAACTAATGATTATATGAGTAAATTTATTTTTTCTGAAATTAATAAACAAGTAAAAAAAAAATCAAATATTTTAATCCTCGGACTTACGTTCAAGGAAGATGTTCCGGATACCAGAAACTCAAAAGTATTTGATTTAATAAAGTATTTTGAAAAAGCTAGACATAGCGTTGATGTTTGCGATTATCTAGTAGATCCCAAGCAACTTAGTACAATAAATCTAAAAGAGTATAAAGAACTTTCTGATCATAAATATGATGTTTTAATAATTACAGTTCTACATAGTGTTTATAAAAAACTGAAGATCCAAGATTTTAAAAAGTTACTCAAGAAAGATGGGCTGATAGCTGATTTAAAGGGTTTTTGGAGAAAGAAAATAGAAAATGATAATTACTGGTCATTATAACTATTTATTTAATTAATCTAAACAACCAACGTATTTTTTTTTCAGGAATAATAGAGTTAGAAACTAGTATGTGATTATTTCTTGAGATTTTTTGTTTTTTTCCTAGATAAATACTCTCTCTTATTGCTATTTCAGGCTCTGAACATATAAATTCCCAACCCGTTCCATCTGGAAGTTTAAGGATAGCCTTTTTTTTACTGCCAGTGACGTTTATCTCGATGTCAGGGAAAAGATGAAATCGCAAATAATATTTCTTTGATATTTTTTGATAACATTTGTTTGATCTAGATAAACAATCTTGACCTCTAATTATCTTTTTCTCCGAGTCAATATGTATTTTTCTTGAATGGATTAGTCCAAAAATATCTTTATAACCAGAATGAGCAGCATCAATCCAATGACAATTTTTTTGTTTTTTTCTTTGTGACCATACATTTGCTATTCGTGAATTTTTTTGCCTCTTATTAAAAAAAATATCTGAAGAATTTATATTATCAACTGATAGAGTGCTGTGTGCTGCAGTAGATTTCATAGCCTCTGTCCAAATTTTATTGTTTATATATGGAGAGCCACAATTTACAATGATTGGATTTTTACCAATTGATAATTCAAATGATAAAGATCCAGCATATGTATCTTCTCTTACTGGAGGACCACAATCCATAAAGAAATTAATTTTATTCTGTGATATTTTTTGGAAACCAGAACAAGATAATGATGATGGAATTTTAAGCTTGGAGTTGGCCCTTAAAATGATTTGATTTAATAACTTTTTATTAATGCTTTTCGAGTTATTGAAAGTTGCTAATGTTTCCCCATTAATTTTATAAAATTTTAATACTGATGCCATAATCAAAATACATTCGTTTATTTTTTTTGGAGTTTTATATTTTGCTTCTGCCAGATAACTCCTTATATCTATTAAATTTTGCAAGAATTCCGAATGTTTGCTTGGAGACTTTAAGTAATGACTACCATCATTTAAAACTTGATTGCTAATTTCAGTTATAAGAAGTTTAATAGCAAAGTCTATATGTTCATTAAATTTAGTATATGTTATTGAGACAGCTATTAATCCTTTAATGGCGAAAATCCTTTCATATCCATGTATGTCTTGTAGCTTGTTTTTAATTAGGTGATTGCCTTGTTTAAAAAGACTTTCAAGCATTAGTTTTTGAAAGTCATTTTCTGCACTTGAACAGAAAAAATTAAAATTTCCCAACAAAGAATATACTCTTTTTCCAATTATATCACTTCTCCACTCTGTCAAACTCCATTTATTATATTTCAAAATCCAATCATAAATAGATTTTCTCAAAAAAAACCTTGCTTTATTTGTTCCAACAGCCCTTAAATCTCTGACCCAACTAAAACTATGAAGTTCTTCTTTCCATAGATCCGTAGAAGTATTTTTTTCCCATATAGAATTTTTATAATTTATTGTTTCTCCAAAAAAAGAAACATATCCCTGTAAAATATCATAACCTACTTGAGAGTCCCCTTCCCATGGGTCATTAAAAATATTTGATATCTCTTTCGATAAATTGTGATTGAGTAAAAAATCATATATTGGGGTTTTATAATATAATAAATGTAATGATTTTTTTACTATTCTTGTATCGATAAGTTTTATCATACTTCAATTTTTTCTATGCATGCAACAAAAAAACCGTCCATTCCTCCTTTGTGAATATAGTCATCAGGTTTAATTGTTAACATTCCGTCAGAAAGTTTGTATTCAAGATCTTCTAAGATTTTTTTTGAGATTTTTTTTATTTTGAAACCCTTATTATTTGTAAGAAAATTTTTAATTTGCTTTTTCCCTTCATCAGAAATCAAAGAACAAACGGTATAGACTATTATACCTTTAACTTTTATAAGACTAGAGCATTTTTCTAAAATCTTCATTTGTTTTTTTAATAATTGTTTGAGTATATCCTCTTTTTTTCTTATCAGGATATCAGGGTTCTTTGATATAATTCCTGAAGCTGAACATGGAGAGTCAATTAAGATCGAATCAAACTTTTTATCTGTATTAAAACTTAAGATATCCAAATTAATTACTTTTGGAGAAAAATTTAATCTGTGAAGGTTTTCTTTTAATAGCTTTATTCTTTTATTCGAGACTTCAATTGCAGTTACGTTATAATTATAGTCGCATAATTGGCATGTTTTTCCTCCAGGAGCGGCACCAACTTCTAAAACGTGAACTTGTTCTTTTAATCTTTTTTCAAAAAGCTTATTAATTATTTCTACTGGAATAGAAGCTGCAGCACTTTGAACCCACCAGAAACCATCTTCAAAAAAAGGAAGAGCTTTTATTTTCTCAGAATCTCTTAATCTTAAAATTTTCTTAAAAAATAAATCCCCATTTAAAGTTTTTTCCCAATCCCTTTCATTAAATCTTTTTTGTTTTATATTAATATCTATTGGTGGTTTCTTTATAAATTGTCCGGCAAATTTTTCAGTTTTTTCTTTCCCATAATTTTCAATCCAATTTTCTTTGATCCATTTTGGCAGGTTCATTATTGGCTCTACTTCATTTAGATGATTTATTTTATTCTTAGAAATATTTCGTAATACTGCATTTACAAGACCTGAAAGTTTAGGAAGATTTTTTTTAGAGAGATTAACAGATATATTTATTGAAGAATAATCGGGGATATTTAAGAATAAAATTTGAGTTGCCCCGATTCTTAAAATATTCATAATTTTTTTGTCTAGACTCTTCTTAAGATATTTCTTGATTATATGATCTATCTCTCCGTTTCTCCTTAGAAAAGTTAAAATAATCATTCTAACCAATGACTTATCTTTATCTAAAAGTCTTCTATAATCTGGATTTTTATTTATAGCATTTTCAAATGATTGATCATTATATATTTTACTGATGATTTGAACTGAAATTTCTCTAGTGTTTTTGTACAATGATTAACCAAAGGTTGTTGAATTTTAAAAAAAAATCTTTATTTTAGGAGTATGACATCTAAAAACAAAAAAAAAATAAATACAAAAAAAAATAACAAACCTAAAAATAAAGAGATTGGTGGCCCTGAAGGACTCGAACCAACAAGATACGGTGATTGGGAGAGGAAAGGAATTTGTTATGATTTCTAACTTTCTTAACCCCTATTCTTAATAAGCTCATCAACAACAGATGGTTCGTTTAATGTTGATGTGTCACCAATAGAGTCTTCTTCATTACATGCAACTTTTCTCAATATTCTTCTCATTATCTTTCCTGATCTAGTCTTCGGTAGACTTGGGGACCACTGGATTTTATCGGGTGTTGCTATTGGCCCTATTATCTTTCTGACCCAGTTTAACAATTCTTTTTTTAATTCATCACTATATTCTTCATTTTTCATAAGAGTAATATAAGCGTAGATTCCTTGACCTTTAATAGCGTGAGGAAAACCAACAACTGCTGCTTCAGAAACTTTACTGTGAAGCACTAAAGCACTTTCTACTTCAGCCGTTCCTAGTCTATGACCAGAAACATTTATTACATCATCAACTCGTCCAGTAATCCAATAATAACCATCTTCATCTCTTTTACACCCATCTCCTGTAAAATATTTTCCATTAAATGTGGAAAAATATGTATTAACAAATCTTTTGTGATCTTTATATAAAGTTCTCATCATACCTGGCCAAGCATCAATCATACATAAATTACCTTCACATTTTCCTTTTAATTCTTTTCCATCATTATCAACAATCATTGGTTGTATACCAAAAAAAGGAAGAGTTGCTGAGCCTGGTTTAGTAGGTGTTGCACTAGCAAGTGGACTAATTAATGCAGCTCCGGTCTCAGTCTGCCAATAAGTATCTACTATTGGACAGTTTTTTTTTCCAACCACGTCATAATACCATTTCCAAGCTTCTGGATTTATAGGTTCACCAACTGTACCTAAAATTCTCAATGACTCTCTGCTTGTAGAGTTTACTAAATCATTTCCTAGTCCCATAAGTGCTCTAATTGCTGTTGGAGCAGTATAGAATATAGAAACTTTATGTTTGTCAATTACTTCCCAAAATCTTGATGCACTAGGGTAGGTCGGAATTCCTTCAAACATGAGAGTAGTGGTTCCGTTGCATAATGGACCATAAACTATATATGAATGACCTGTAACCCAACCAACATCAGCTGAGCACCAGTAAATATCATCATCCTTTATATCAAAAATATACTTATGCGATAAGGATGAGTGCAGAAGATATCCAGCAGTGGTATGCAACACACCTTTTGGTGCACCTGTTGAACCAGAAGTATATAGTATAAAAAGAGGATCTTCCGAAAATTGACTTTCAGGTTTACATTCTATTGGTTTACCTTTTATAGCCTCATGATACCAAATATCAGTTTTTTTATCAAAATGATCAAGAGATTTTGTACGTTTAACAACAAGAACATTCCTAATAAAGCTGAGGTTTGAAATACTCTCTTTAACATTTTGTAATAATGGAATTTTTTTGTTTCCTCTTATCCCTTCGTTGGCAGTAATGATTGTTGTTGATTCACAATCTTTTATTCTGTTTCGAAGAGAATCTGGTGAAAAACCTCCAAATACAACTGAATGAACCGCTCCAATTCTCGAACATGCTAACATTGAAATTGCAGCCTCTGGTATCATAGGCAAATAAATGGTGACACGATCTCCTTTTTTAATACCTAAATCTTTCATTGCATTAGCTAGTTTGCATACTTCTTCATAAAGTTCTGTATAAGTATAGATTTTGCTTTCTTCTGGACTATCTCCTTCCCATATAATTGCTGGTTTAGACCCTTTATCTTTTAGGTGTCTATCAAGACAGTTGTATGAGACATTTAAAACACCATCACTAAACCATTTAATACTTATTTTTTCAGAAAAATTAGTTTTTTTTACTTCTTTGAATTCTTTTATCCAACTAAGAGTTTTAGCTTGCTCCATCCAAAATTTATCAGGATCCTCTATAGAGCTTTTGTATAGTCTCTCATACTCCGCAAAAGTTATGGTTGCTTTCTCTTTTATTTTGTTTGGAACCAAATATTTATTTGTCATAGGTCTAAATATATTTTGATAATAATATCAATTGATTCCTTTTTGTTAAGTAAACTTTTTAAAAATTAAAAAACTTTTTTAAATTTAGTTATTAAAACTTTTTTAAAAAGACCTCCTAAAAAATAAGGATCATTTTTAGAAAAGTCGTCTGCTTCTTTTTTACTTGAAAACTTAATTACAATTAGGCTTCCTAAAACATTTTCTTTTTCATCCATTATTGGTCCGGCAAAAAGAATCAAGTTTTTAAAACTATTCAGATATTTAATGTGACTTTGTCTTAGACTATTTCTTTTTTTAGACGAATTAGGTATGTCGAAACATATAAGAGAGTAGTACATTATTTTTCAAACTGCAAAGGTCTAGATAATAAATTAGAAATTATATTTGAAATTGGATTTCCTTCAAGAACTTCTTTAACAGAGTTGCAGATTGGAAGGTTAATTTTATTTAATTTGCCTATTTCACATATTGAGGTGCATGAATTAATTCCCTCATTAAGAATATTATCTTTAATCAGGGTTTTAATAGAAATTCCTCTACCAAGTTTATAACCAAGCATCATATTTCTAGATTTTAATGAATTACATGACAGATTGAGGTCTCCTAATCCAGATAAACCCTCAAAGGTCTCTTCTTTTGCTCCTAGTTTTATTCCAAGAGAGGTTATCTCTTTTAATCCTCTGGTTAAAATTGAGGCTCTGGCGTTTTCGCCTAGTTCTTTTCCAAGAACTATCCCACAAGCTATTGCAATAACATTTTTAAAAGAGCCACCGATTTGGGTTCCAATTATATCATTATTAAAATAAGGTCGAAAATTTTTGCTGGAAATTGAATTTCCTAATGAGCTTAATTCGTTCTTATTTGTCGAAGATAGAACAAATGCAGTTGGTAAATCTTTTGCGACTTCACTCGCAAAGTTCGGTCCTGAAAGAACTATAACTTTGTTTTGTGGAAGAACTTCATTAAAAACTTCAGTCATTAATTTATTAGTTTCTTTTTCAATTCCTTTTGAACATATTACAAATTTTTTAGAGATGATTTTCTTTCTCCTAATTAATTCTAAATTTTCCCTCAATCTTTGAGATGGCGTAACTAAAAAGATGTAGTCATTTTCAATTATAAAATCTAACTCACCGGTCAATTTTATTTTTTTTGGAATTTTTATCTTAGGTAAATATCTAGAAATTCTTGTTTTTTTTAGTTCCAAAAGTTTTTTATTTGAATTTATCCACACAGTAACTTCAGAGTTAGATCTGCTGATAGCAAATGATAATGCTAATCCCCAAGAACCGCTACCTATAATACCTATTTTACTCATTACTTAATTCAATTAATGGCCACCTTGGTGAAGGTGGCATTTCAATATCATTAGATTTACCATTACATAGAAGCTTTTCTATTCCTGCCCATGCTACCATGGTTGCATTATCAATACATAATTCTGGCTTAGGAGAGAAAAATTCCATTCCTTTTTTTTTACTCAAACTTTTAAGTCCTTCTCTCAAGAATTGATTTGAAGCAACACCACCTGATAAAATGAAATGACCATTTCCATAGTTTTCTTTAAATAATTCCATTGCTTTTCCGCATCTATTTTTTAAACATTCTAATACTGTAAATTGAAAATCATAAGCAAGATTATATTTTTGTTCTTGGGTTATTCCAGATTCAATAATTCTTCTGATTGCTGTTTTTAAACCTGAAAAGGAAAAATCTAAATTATTTTTTTTAAATAACGGTTTTGGAAGTTTAAAAGTATTTTTTTTACTACATTTCAGAGCATATTTTTCAATTTCAGGTCCTCCAGGGTATTTTAAACCATAGAGCTTAGCAGTTTTATCAAAAGCTTCTCCCAATGCATCATCAATACTTTCCCCTAATAGTTCAAATTTATTAAATTTTTTGGCTATAAGCAGTTGGGTATGTCCTCCGGAAATAAGAAGTACTAAAAAAGGAAAAAAAAGTTCATAGTTCATTCTTGAGACTAAAATGTGAGCTTGAAGATGATTAATTCCCAGAAAAGGTTTATTATTTGCAATGCTTAGAGCTTTAGCGAAATTTGAGCCTATTAATAATCCCCCAAGTAAACCTGGTCCCAATGTGGCTGCTATGCCATCTAATTCTTGAATTTTAATTTTCGATTGTTTAAGAACTTGTTTAGTTATTCTATCGAGGAATCGTATGTGTTCTCTTGATGAAAGTTCAGGCACTACACCTCCGAAAGGAATATGATTTTCAACTTGTGAATAAATAATTTCTTTTATTATTTTACCCTTATTTTTTTTTTTCTTTTCAACGATTGCGACAGCTGTTTCGTCACAACTACTTTCGATGCCCATCACTAACATTAATAAACCTAATAATTTTCTCTACTTTATAATTATACATAGCATTTAAAATACTATCGTAATAATATTTCAATAAATGTTTAATACTAGTAAAAAAATTACAATTGGATCTCGAAAAAGCTCTCTTGCGAGAAAACAAGTAGATATTTTTAAAGATATTTTCTTCAAAAAGTATAAAAATCTGAAGAAAGACTTTTTCAAAGAAATATACATTACAACTGAGGGAGACCAAATTCTTGACAGAAAATTATCAGATGTGGGTAATAAAAGTCTTTTTACTAAAGAAATCGACCAGGCTCAATTAGATCATAAAATTGATATTTCTATACATTCATTAAAAGATCTTCCCTATAATCTACCAAAAGGGCTTTTTATTTGTTCTTACCTCAGGCGTGAAGACTATAGGGACGCAATTGTATCAAGAAGTAATTTATGTCTTTCAAAATTAAGAAAAGGCTCAGTCATAGGAACTTCCTCCATTAGAAGGGAAATTCAGTTAAAGAACTTAAGACCGGATCTTGAAATTAGATTTATAAGAGGAAATGTAGAGACAAGAATTAATAAAGTATTTGAAGGAGAATATGATGCAACTCTATTAGCGATGGCAGGCCTGAATCGTCTAGGAATCAAAAAAAATGTTAAACCACTTAGTACACAAGAATTTTTGCCAGCTGTTGGTCAAGGAATAATTGCAGTCATTGTCAGAGAAGATGATGAAGAGATAATAAAACTCTTAAATGTAACATCAGACAAGCAAACCAATATTCAAGCAATATGCGAGCGTTCTTTTATGAATGGAATCGACGGTTCTTGTCAAATGCCGCTGGGTGCTTTGGGTATTATATCAGATAAGAACAAATTGAATTTTAGTTATTTTGCGGCAAATAGCGATGGTAGTATTTTGAAAACTGGAAAAAAAATAATGCTTATTGAAAATGCTACAAAAGAATGTTTCGAACTTGGGAAAAAAATGAGAGAGATGTTATATTAAAGTAGAGGCCTTTTGTATGAAAATTTTGTTGACTAGACCGGACATTGACTCAAAAGATTTAGCCTTTAAATTAAAAAATTTAAGACATACTGTTGAGATCACTCCATTAATAAGAATAAAGAAAGTGAAATCCAGCAAAGATATTAATTTTGATGATTTTGATGCTGTGATATTTACGAGTAAAAATGGAATAAAGTATTTCGAAGGTAATTCTCTTAAAAAAAAACCAGTATTTACAGTCGGTGAAGGTACTCATAATGAAGCAAAGGAAAAAGGTTATAGCAACATTAAGAATACGGATGGAGATGCTACAAATTTAATTAATTATATTAAAAAGAAATTTTATAAAAAAGAAATAAACCTTTTGCATGTAACTTCTTTACAACCAAACAAGAGTTTTGTTGGTAGTTTTAATCATACAAATATTAATTATAAAACTTTATCAGTTTACGAAAGTAGAAAAATTGATTTTTTTAAATTGAAAATTGAGAGATTTTTAATTCAAAACAGAGGAGTTTTAACTTTTTTTTCATCAAAAACCGCAGAATCATTTCTTGATATAGTTATCCAATTGAAATTACATAAATATTGTTCTAGGCAAATTATTGTTGTTTTAAGTAAGCAAATAATTAATAGACTAAAGACTCTGAAATTTAAAAAAGTTTATATAGCAAAGAAACCTAATGAAGAAAGTTTACTCGGCATTATTAATAATTTATGATTTAATAAGAGTTTTTAGATAATGGAGAAGAATAATAAAGAAACAAAAAAAGCAGATTTTATTGATTTAGATAAAAGTCAATTTAAAAAAAAACCATCGATTTTTATTTTTCTATTTTTTGGTTTATTCATTATTGTCATCATATGCTCATATTTTATAAAAGAGAGGTATCAAGGTTTTACTGAAGAAATTAAAAATTTAAAGATTTCTTTGGAGGAGAGTCAAAATAACTTTAAAAATTATAAAATATTAAATGTTAAACAGGAAGATGACATACAGGAAGATGTTAAAAATACTTCTAAAATAGAAGAAGATATTTTCTTAGAAACATCTAAAAATTCTTATCGAGATAAGCTAGACGTTATTGAACAGGAGTTTTCAAGAATAAAAGATATTTTGAAAAATGATCTTTCACCGAAAGAAGCAAGTAAATTGAATAGTATAATTCAAGATATAATCAACAAACAAAATAAACTCTATACTTTCATTGTTTTCAAAAAAAAAATCACAGATGGAAAATCTTTTGAAAAGGAAATTAATAGTCTAAAAAACTTTTTTTTAAACAATGAAGAAGTACTTGAATTACTTAATTTTTTTTCGAACATGCCAATTTCAAAAAATCTAGATACGTTGTATCAAGATTTGGACTTAGTTACCAAAGGTAAAGGTTTTCAAATAATCGAACTATCAAGTAATGAAAATAAAAAAAAGGAAGAAATGGTATCAAAAAAAGTATTTTTTTCAAAAGAATCAATCGAGACTTATTTTAAAGATATATTTAATTCAAATTTTAGAATAAAGAAAATAACTAAGGAGTCAGATTTAAGTGATTATAGCGACTTGGATAATGATGGAATTTTTGATTTTGAAGATGTTTTAGAAAAAGCAAAAAAATCACTAATTCTTAAAGACATAGAAAGTGCAATAATTGAAATTGAAAGTATTTCTTCTCCTTTAACTTATGATATGGAAAACTGGATTATAGATGCAAAAATACTCCAAGATCGTAATATTAAATTAGATTTTTTGGAAGAAAAGATATTCGAACATTTAATAGATAATTAAATGATAAGAATTTTCAAAATTTTTCTCCTAATACTACTTTTCATAATTCCCATTGTATGGCTGTCTAATTATCCAGGGGAGGTAAAAATTCTTTGGGGGAATTATTTTATAGAAACTAGTTTTACTTTATATATTTCAATTCTTATACTTTTTTCATTTCTATTGAGTTTTTTATACCTACTTTATAAAAAAATTATTAGTTTTCCAGAAAACTATAAACTTAAAAAAAATACACAAAGATTAAAAATTATTGGAGATTCATTAAATGAAATTACTAAGTCTATAAGTTCTGGAAATAAGAAGAAAATTGATTTGAACGCAAGAAGAATTAAAAAGCAAATAGGCAATAATTTTTTTTCAACTTATGTATTATCACAAAACGCAATATCAAATAATGACTTCAAAAAAGCAAAGAAATATTTGAAATTACTTTTAAACGAAGAGGAAGGAAGATTTATAGGATTAAAGGGTCTTTCATTGATTGCATTAAAAGAAAATTCATTGAAAGAGGCACAATATTATTTGGAAGAAAGTCTTAAAATTGAACCTGATAATTTATGGTCTTTAGACAAACTTTCTACTCTTTTAGCTCAATCTGAAAAATGGGGTAAAGCTGCAAAATTATTAGAAAGTGCAAAGAACAATAACGATGAAAAGGTTATGGAAAATAGAGCAAATTTTTTAATGCAATCTGGTGCCTCTCCTTTAGAAGTATGGAAACTTTCCAAAAACATTATACCGATTGTTGTCAGAATTATCAGACATTATATAGATGATGATAAAGAAAAAAAAGCATATGCGGTCTTGGAACAGACATGGGGAAAATTACAATATGTCGGCATGGTAAAAGAATTTATTTATATCAAAGAGCCAAACACTAAAACTTCTCTAAGAAGATTTAAATTAGTTTTTAAAGCATTAAAGCCTAGTCTGGAATCAAATGAGACTAAACTAGCTCTAGCCATTGCAGCATTCCATGCGTCATTATGGGGAGAAGCAAAAAAGTATCTAGAGAAGATTAAACAAGAAGATTGGGATAGTAGGATAATTAATTTATGGCAGAAACTAGAAAATAGTAGTGACAGGCTTGAAATACCAGAGATGCCAGAAGTAATCAAAGAAGAACCGCAATGGATTTGTAGGAATTGCGATAAACTAACTGATTCTTGGTGCATAAGATGTAAAAATTGTGGTGAGATAGGTCAAGTGATTTGGTCAAAGAGTATTTTAGAAAAGACAAATAAAAAATTTCTTGAAACTTTATTTGATTAATCACCTTTTTTCCAAAGGTGGAGTGCAAGAATAGATAAATGAGGTGAGAATATTTTTTTATAATTAATAGACTTTTTTTCCTTTTCATTAATTATTTTAATCATCTTTTTAATTACAAAGTCTTCTTCTGGCCAAATATTATAATTTGTTAGATAAAATATTTCTATCATGTCTAATGTCCATTTACCAATTCCACGATATGAAAGTAGTTCTTTTCTTAGAGTTTGACTATTAAAAGTTGACATTTTAACTTCGTCTATTTTTTTTTGAGAAATGGCTATGTTAAATTCCCTTATATAGTTTAATTTCTGTCTAGAGATACCAATATCATTTAATTTATCTTTCTTTAATAATTCACTTAGACTTAGGTTTTCAAGCTTCCTTATTTTTATAACATTTCTCCAAATGCTAACTGCCGCTTTGTTTGATATTTGCTGGGAGATTATTGTTTTACTAATAAATGAGAGTAGGTCTAAATCAGTTTTTTTTTGAGTAATCATTCCATTTATAATAATTAAATTTTTTAAGTATGGAAAAGGACTGGCTTTTTCTATCAGTAGCGAATGTATATGCTTGAAATTGTTCAATTTAACTCATAATTTCATTATATCACTAGGATCTGACTGTTTCTTTTTATTTTTCTTTCCTTTCCTAATAAGATAAAGATTTCTGGCATAAATTAGGAAACCACATGACTGACCTACAATAAAAACAGGATCCTCTTTGTGAATCGCATAACTTAGAAGAACAAAACTCCCTGCTATACTAATCCACCAGAATATATTAGGTATTATACTTTTGGATGCTCTTTCACTAACTATCCATTGAATTAGAAAACGCGAGGCAAAGATAGTTTGACCAATGAAACCAATTATAATCCACATTTGACTACTGAAAACCATATATTACTCCTTTTTTTTATTAATTAGTAAACGTACTTTTATTAAATCTGTAATACCAACCCAAAAACGATTATTAAAATTATATTTAGAAATCCCCACCAACCTGGGTCTATCAGTGACTGGGATATTAATAATTCTTGATTTTTTCATTTTAAAAAGAGCAGGAAGAAATCTGTGCATATTACTAATATAAGGAAGATTTAGGAATTCTTTCTTTTCAAATACTTTTAATGCACACGCTGTATCAAAGCAGTCGTCATTTAAAATATACTTCCTAACTTTATTTGCAACTTTTGAGGAAATTTTTTTAATGAAGGTATCTTTTCTATTCACCCGATGTCCACATATTAATAAGGACTCTTGATTATTTTTATTCCAGTATTTTAGTAGTTTTCTTATTTCCGATGGAGGATTCTGACCATCTCCATCTATAACAGCGATAACATCATTTGTTGAATATTTTACACCTGTTAGCATTGCTCTGCATTTCCCTAAATTTTTCTTATGGTTTATAACTTTAACATTTTTGTTGACGATTTTTTTTTTGAAAATATCGCTAAATCCATCCGTGCTCCCATCATTGACTATAATAACCTCTGGTTTTTCTACTATAAACTCGGATATAATTTCATCAATTAATGAGAAAATTGCTTCAACTTCATTGTAAATAGGGATAATAATAGTAAATTTTAAATTCATAAGATGGTATTTATACCTAAATAATAAAGAAGGTTCAAATTGTGAGTAGAATTAAATTCCAAAATAAAAAGATATATTTATTCATTTTATTCGCATTAATTGTTTTTTTGCAGGGTATTTTTTTAATTCCTCCATTGGATAGAGATGAATCAAGATTCGCTTCAGCATCAAAGAATATGATTGAAACCAATGATTATATTGATATTAGATTGGAAGACGAACCAAGATATAAAAAGCCTGTGGGAATTTATTGGGCTCAGTCATTTACTACAATTTTATTAGGAAACCCACCATATGATGAAATATGGACTTATAGAATACCTTCCTTATTTGGTATTTTATTAAGTATAGTTTTAATTTTTTTAAGTATTAGGAAAATTTTTAATCAGGACATTGCACTTCTGACTTCTTTTTTTCTTTCAACATCTCTCCTTTTAATAAGTGAAATTAATCAAGCAAAATCAGATGGATTATTATTTCTATTTATCAATATTTGTAACTTGATAATTTTGAAGCATATTTCAAGTCATGAAGATAATAAATCTCATGATAAGTCTAATACAGATTATCTTATTTTTTGGTGTTCTCTTGGTCTTGGTACTCTTGTTAAGGGCCCTATAATCTTAATATTTGTCGGCGTTCCTTTGCTATCGTTTTGTCTGATTAAAAAAGACTTTTATTTTGTTAAATCACTTCATTCATTTCCTGGGTATTTAGCATACCTTTTAATTGTTTTGCCATGGTTTATACTAATTACTATCAAATCTGGAAGTACTTTTTGGTATGAATCAGTAATTTACGATCTACTAAATAAAGTTAAGTCAGGACAAGAATCTCATGGTTTTTTTCCCGGTTATTACACTTTACTTTTATTTTTATTTTTCTGGCCTGGTTCTGCTTTCTTAACAACTACAATCAAATCAATTTTTTTAAACTTTAATAATGGCTATAAAGATAATTTGAAGCTTTTATATCTAATATGTTCCTTTTTGCCGTGTTTTTTGCTTTATGAGCTAATTCCAACGAAGTTACCGCACTATGTATTACCTACTTATCCAGCTTTAAGCATTTTGACAAGCATTTTTATTATTGACGCTATTAGAAAAAATAAGGACTTTCTTTATTCGAAAGTAAACACTTTTTGTTTATTATTATATCCAATAGCCTTTATATCTTTATTATCCATAACAATTATTCAATATTCAAAATTTGAATTTTTAACAACAATTATTTCTCTATATTTAATAGCAATTACTTTATTTATTGTTTACCAGTTTTTTTTGAAAAAAAATATTAAGAGATTTTTTGTTTCGTGCTTTATTTTTCAAATTTCAGTATATTTCTGCCTTGTTCACTATTTGACACCTAAACTTGAAACATTTTGGATTGCAAAAAAAATTAATAATATTATTGAAATAAACTCTGGAGAACTTGAAAATATTTATCATTATGGTTTTAATGAACCTAGTCTAGTTTTTATGATAGGACATAAATCTCAAAGGTTAATCCCAGAGGTTATGCTAAAAAAAGTAAGTAATTCTGAGAAGGGTTTGTTCATTTTAACTCAGAAAGAGGCGGAAATTTTTGATGATTTTTTGCATAATGGTCAGCACTTTAAACTATTAGATTCATTTGAAGGTTTTAACTATTCTAAAGGAAAGAAAATAAAATTTTATATTTTTAAGAATTAATGCAACACTTAGAACAAAAATTTGAATTACTCTTATCTGTTAAATTATTTATTTTTATTATTATTTCTACAGTACTATTTTTCCATTTTATTGACTTACCTTTATATCAGTACTTAAGATCTCTTAATGAAGTAATATTCTTTTTTTTTCAGGAAATTATTGACCCTTTTTCAGATATTGTCGATCCAGGCAATGTAATAGTAATTTGTATTTTTTTATGGTTGATGATTAGTCAAATAAGAAAAATTATGAATGAACCAAAAAAAATTAGAATTCTTACGGAGAAACTTGGTTTTAAAAAAGAATTTATAATTGAGTCAATGAAATATTATTTGTTGATAATTAAACATATAATTTCATCGATTCTCATAACTGGAATTATCCTTCACATTTTGAAGTATATTTTGGGCGTAGCAAGGCCTAAGTATTTCTTTTTTAAAGGATACGAAAGACAAGATTTTTTTAATTTTGAGCATAATGTTAATTCATTACCGTCGGGTCATACTCAAGCAGCATTTACAATAGCTATATTGTTTGTATTATACTTTAATAGATATAATTTAATTATCTTGATCATTGCTTGTTTACTGGGTTTGGCAAGGATTTTTATGAATGCACATTTTCCTAGTGACTTAATTTTAGGAGCATATATTGGATCTTTTTTTCCAATTATTATATACAAATTTTATTTCCTTGATAAATTTAAAGATTTAGATAAAAAAAAAATTTTTGACTTTGGGACTTTTTTAAAAATGTTGTATTTAAAGATTCTGGTATGAAAAAGAAATATGTCTTTTATTTTTTGTTTCTAACTTTTTTTCCACTAAAAGATTCTATATCGGCTAATTGGTGTAAAGCAATATACCCGTTTAGTAAAGAAGCTTTTGACGGCGATTTTCATAAACAACTTTCACTATGTAAAAATAACGATAATTTATTTTTATCGATTCATTCAAGGTATGATAATGCACTTCATTTACTGCATACAAGTATTGCTAGTTTCTGTGACTTGTCAAAGCAAGTTATTAAATCAGAAGTTAAGAAGAATGATTCTTCTTTTTACTCTTCAGTATGTGTGTTTAGAAGACATAAATTAAGAGAAGAGTAATCTTATTAAAGCTAAACTATTTCTTAATATGTCGTTATTAATTTATGCTAAGTTTAATATCGAATATAAGACTCAATAGACTCAATATAATCAAGGAAGATAGACTTATTGGATTTAAAAAAGAAATTAATAATTATACAACTTCAGAACTAGTCGGGCAAACTGACGATGGTTTGAACAATTTTACTTCAGAGGTTTGGTTAGCCCTATATAGATAACAATAAAACCCTGTTTAAATCAGGGTTTTATTGGAGGAAATTAAAATAGACTAGAGATTAACAAAAAAAAGAATATTGAACTAAGGCTAATTGCACAAATTCTAGTTATATACATATCAATCTCCATTTTACAATATATAGATTAAAAAACTATAGTCAATCAATATATAGTTTTTTTTTTCTTTAGTTTATTAAAAATTTCCATATTATCTTATGGATTATGAAAAATAAAATGAAAATTGCTGTTGTTGGAAGTGGTATAAGCGGATTATCATCAGCATGGTTAATGTCAAAAAAACATGAGGTTTCTATATTTGAAAAAAATAATTACCTAGGTGGACATTCGAATACACAAACAATAATTACTAATTATGAAAGAAAAAAAATTAA
>MDTB01064586.1_pt1 | contig 19147 bp, 20 predicted proteins | sample 811161 | NCBI WGS metagenome assembly MDTB01 (sample SAMN05326650, study PRJNA326480) | marine metagenome | isolation source: seawater | place: Mediterranean Sea | collected 2009
CCATTTGTACACCTCTACTTTTATTCTTTAAAAAAGTAATATTATTTTTTAAACATATTTTTTTTCCTTTTTCGATTTCATCTTTTCCTGAACAGTCATCTATATTTATAAACTCAAATCCATCAAATTTTATATTTTTTATAACTTCTCCCTCCAGCATATCATAATTATTTCTCGATGAAACATAAATTATTAAATTTTTTTTATTGATTTTCATAATTTCTAATGATCTGATTTACAATAAATTTTGCTGATTCTCCCTTTCCAAAAATCTCTGAATTTTTTGAAAATTTTATGTGATTTAAATTTTTATAGGATTCTAATATACTCTTTGCATTTGCAATTGAATTTATAGATACTCCTATTTCATTTAATTCAGGCCAGACGGGTTGGCTTAAAATAGAAAGAGATGGTTTTCTCATCCAGTAACTTTCTCTAATAGCTCCTCCACTATCTGTAACTAAAAATTTACAATTTGCTAATAATCCCAAAAAGTCAAAATATCCTTGAGGTTCTATTAACTCAAAATATGTTTTAATATTAAATTCATTTAATTTGTTTCTTGTAGATGGATGAACAGGAAATATTACTTTAATATCTTGCGAGATTTCATTCATTGATTCAATAATTGATTTTAGACTACTTTCTAATATATTTTCAGCTCTATGAATAGTTAACAAAACAAAATTTTCTAATTTGATTTTTTTAATTTTATTTAAAGACAACTTTAAGGTGTCAAACATTAAGTCACCTGAATTATAAAAATTAGATGTCAGGTTATTAAAACCTTCCCTCTCAAGATTTGACATTGCTCTTTTTGTTGGACAAAAAAGCAAGTCTGAAATTCTGTCAGTAATGACTCTGTTAATTTCTTCTGGCATATCCATATCATAATTTCTAACTCCAGCTTCAATATGAACTAATTTAATTTTACATTTTTTTGATGCAATAGCCCCAGCTAAAGTTGAGTTAGTATCTCCGTATACAATTACATAGTCATATTTTTTTTTAAGGAGTATATTTTCAATTTCTTCAATCATTTTTCCAGTCATTGCACCGTGACTTAATGAGTTAATATTCAGATTATAGTCAGGAATAGGAATTTCTAGTTCACTAAAAAAAACCTTAGACATATTACTGTCAAAATGTTGTCCAGTATGAAGTATTTCTTGATGAAAATGATTTAAATCAAGCTCCCTATACAAGGGCATTAATTTCATAAACTGAGGCCTTGCTCCAACTATGTGAATTACATTAATCATTTCAACATATTTTCAATTAATTTAATTGTAGGTTCAATTTCTTCAATTCCAAAACCTTGCCCTTTTATTATTTGTTCATATGATTTATTATGTAGTTCTGTGAATCCATCGGAAAAGTCATATTCGATACCGTCAACAACTAGACTTCTGAATGCCCTCCATTCATTATAAGGTAATTTTTCTTTATCAATACTGAGGTTGAACTTAACATCTGCCTTATTTAGTTTAAGAGTTCCATATGCAGTTTTATCTTCTATGATTTGAGAATGTTCTATAACATCTCCAAAGACCCATTGTAACATATCAAAAAAGTGAATGCCTATATTGAATAATATACCCCCTGATTTATCAAATTGCCCTTTCCATGAGTATTCATACCACTTACCTCTTGGTGTTACATAATCAAGTGAGACGATATGTCTTTTAGTTGAATTTTCAATTCTTTTTTTTAATTCAATAATTACTGGATGTAGTCTTAATTGTAAAATGTTATAAATTTTTTTACTATGATTTTTTTCCAATTCTTTGAGCATCTTTAAATGTTCATATTTTAAGACTAAAGGTTTCTCGCATATTACGTTACAATTATTTCTAAGTGATAGTCTTATGTGAGCATCATGAAGATAATTTGGTGAACATACAGATACATAATCAATTTTTTGTTTATTATAATCTAATCGACTTAACTCTCTATCAAATCTTTCAATTTCTTTAAAGTATAATGTATCTGGAAAAAATTTATCAATATAGCCAACATTATCATTTGGATCGCACATCATTATCAAATTAGAATTGTTAGATTTTATAGCCTCAACATGTCTTTTAGCTATGTATCCAGCTGAACCTATTAATGCAAAATTTTTCATATTATATTTTGTTTATATTTTTCAAAACTTTTATTAAATTCCTCAATTGATTTAAATGGAATAGACTGATCATAGGGAAATTTTTTAATATCAATCTCATAAAATTTATTATCTACAGTCCTTTGATATGAACTCTTAATCATATCTAGCTCTGTAATATAAGACCTATGTGATACATCAAAAATTGAATCATAAGGATTTATTGAAACTACTTTTTTTTCAATTATTTTTCCTGCATCTATATTGGTGTCAATTAAATGTGATGTTACCATTATTTTCTTATTTTTTTTTATTGACTTTAAAGTAGAGTAAAGACCTCTGACTTCAGGAATATCTCCAGGGTGAAAATTAATTATTCCAATAGAAAATTTATTTATTACCTCTTTAGATAATATTCTAGCTCCTGCAATCATTCCTATAGTTGGTTTCAATTGATTTAAAATTTGAATTGATGAATTTGAATTATGATCAGAAACAAAATATGGGATATTTAACTTGGAACATAAATTTTTTGGTTCATCAGCAGGCAAATCAATTTTTTTATATTTAAAGGGAAGTACAGGCAGATTAAGCTTTTTCTTTTCCTCGGCTATTACCATTTCAATTTTATATCCATAATCATAACATCGCTGTATAATATCTATTGTTTTTCTGTGTCTAAAGTGATATGCAAAAATTATCATATTTTATGTTTTTTTAATCATTACACGTTCAAACCCTTCTGGAGTAGTATATTTTATTAACTCCTGATTTTTATTTTTAAAAAAATCTGTTACTGCTTGAATTGCACCTGGATATTTATAACTGTAATACTCATCAAATATTATTGAACCTCCCATTATTACTTTATCATAAAAAATATTTAAACCATCCATATATGATTCATATAAATCACAATCAAAAAATAGAATTTTTATTGGCTCAGTGATAAATTTACCGCCATGTTTGATCTCTGATTTAATTAAATTAATATTTCTATATTGCTTTACATGTTGAAATATCATGTCTATATTTTGAAAATAATCACTATTAAGATGATCTAGTGATTTAAAGTTATCTGTTCTATTGGCTGCAAACTCTAAGTGTTTTTTTGAAATCATTCCTGTATTGAACAATTCTAGAAAATGATTTGGATTATCATAATTATTCAAGCTAACATTTTTAGGGAATCCCTGAAAGGTGTCTAATCCATAGAGTTTTGTGTTTAGATTAAAAGAAATTGAAGCCTCAGCGCATGACAATATTGTTGACCCTCTAAATGTACCTAACTCAAGATAGATTCCTTCCCTGTTGTCTAACTCTATAAGTTGCTGAATTAAAAGTAAAATATTATTGGATGTATTAAGATTATATTTTTTCTTAACAGTAATTTTTATTTTATTTACTTTCTCTATAAAATTTTGATCAAATCTATTCATGTCTAACCTATTCCTTTCCATGTAGCTCCCGAAGAAGTGTAAAAATGATTAATAATTTGTTCTGGATCATATAAATAAGTATTGTTATTTTCAACCAATTTTTTAGCCCAAAACCTGTCTTCTTTCCCTGGATATATTTCATCAAATGGGTAATCTATCAAAGTCTTTTTCTCAAAAAAGGAGAAAGCATTATGAAAAAAATATCTATCCTCAGATTTTGAATACATATTTACAACCTCTTTGTTGCCAAAATGATTCCATATATATCTTGGTGTTATTTTTTTACCTTTATATATAGGAATCTGCTTTCCAAAAACAGCTTTATGATTTTTAAGTTGGCTTTTTACCTTTTTAAAGTCTATTTTTTTTATTTGAGCATGAGCTGAGAGTACTAAAATATAATCTTTAGAAGAGTTTCTAACGCCTAGGTTTATTGATCTTCCTGGGGTATATGTTGAATTATTTAACACTCGTACTGATGTTCTATCACTAAAGAGGTTAACTATTTCCAACGAATCATCCTTTGAATCATTATCAATTATTATTATTTCAGGATTTTTAAAAAAGTCTAAACATGATTGAATTGCAAAACCAATGTAATCTTGCTCATCTTTATTTCTAATTATTATACTTAAATTATCCATTGAATCTTCCTGTATAATTTTTTCTTGAGTCTAATTCACCATCCTGAAAGTCAACACCCAGATCTACTAACATCATATTATATTTCAAGATATAATCAGATATATCTAACATTTGATGTGGTAAGATTGCAAACTTATTATCTCGACCTGGAAGATCATTATCTAATGTAAAATGTTTTTCAATCACAACGGCACCCTCTGAAATTGCAATCTTTGCTGAATCTGAACCTTGAATATGATCACTATAACCAACCAAATCATGAATTTCCATAAGCTTTTTCATTTTTTTAATATTTGCATTATTGTAATTACATGGGTACATAGACACGCAATGCATGAGATAAAGCTTTGCATTATTTATTAAATTAACTGAGTATTTTATTTCATCAAGCTTTGAAGTTCCCGTAGACATAAAAATTGTATTGAAATTATTGTCACAGTACTTTAAGAGCTCATGATTTCTAGATTCAAAACTTGGTACTTTGACCTCTTCTACATTTAATTTTTTTAATAGTTGTGCGTCATCTATACTAAATACACTTGAAAGAAATTTTATACCGATGCTATTACAATGCTCAATGAGCTCTCTATGATTTTCTTCAGACAATTCAGCCTTTTTATATATTTCTCTCCTTCCATCAGAATCCCATGCACCATTTTTTAGCCTTTTGACACTCCAAGTTTGAAATTTAGCATAGTCGGCTCCGCTTTTGAAAGCCTCATCAATCATTCTTTTTGCGAGTGACATATCGCCAAAATGATTCCATCCTATTTCTGCAATTAATATTATTGATTTTTTCATTTTACTTCATTTTATGTTTTGCTTGATTTAGATCTTTTAAATAGTGAATATCAGTGGCACTGTCTTTTAGACATCCTATTCTTTTACTAACATTTTGATTTAATAAAAAATCATACTTAAATATTCTTACTGAACCACTTCTCTTATAGTTAGGCTCAATAGTAATTAAATCATCATAATTATTCTCAATCATATAATTTAGGCAAAAGTCTAATGTATGCTCTCTATCTGGATGATCTGGTTGAAGTGCAACAACATAGTCAAATTTTTCGTTTATATTTTGTATAATATTAATATATACATCTACAACTTCAGTATCTCCACATAGAGATTTATCTCTTTTTAAAAATGTAACATTATTTTTGATTGCTATTTGTTCTACCAAATCTGCTTCAGAAGAAATAACAATTTTATTTTCATACTCAGTTGCTCTTGCATAATCTATAGAATGCTCAACTAAAGTCTTTTTGTTTATTAATTGGATATTCTTCTTTTCAAGTCTTTTTGAATCCAATTTTGCCGGAATTATTGATAAAATTTTCATAGTTTATTGATTGCCCATTTATATGCTTTAGTTTGTCCTTCAATAGTCATACCTCCTACATGAGGTGTAATTATAATATTTTTGTTATTTATCATTTCTGTAATTAATTTTGATTTATATACATTATCATTTTCATCCTCAATAACATCAGTTGCATATCCACCAATTAGTTGATTATTTAGCATTTCAATAATATCTTCCTCCTTAACAACAGCTCCCCTTGAGGTATTTATAATAACTAAATTGTTTTTCACATTCTTTAAGGTTCTTTTATCAATCATATATTTAGTTTCATGATTAAGATGAACATGTAGAGATATTACATCACAATCTGAAACAAAATCTTCTAAATCAACATTGTCGAATCCCGGTATATAAGGGTCATATACTGATACATCCGCTTCAAAAGCTTTACAATATTTATACATAAGCTTACCTAATCTCCCATATCCTATAATTCCCACCTTTAAATCTTTAATCTGTCGCCCAATAAATTTAGTATAATCCCAACCATATTTTCGAACATGTTCTTGACTTCTAGAAATATTTCTAAGTGAGTCAATCATTAACCCAAAAGCTAGTTCAGAAGTTGAGGGAAGATTATTAATAAGATCATAATCTTTTGTAAGAGAATAAATCTCAATATTATTTTCAATACAATAATCGACATCAATATGACTTAGTCCAGTTGAGCATGTATTAATAAGTTTTACTTTTGATCCAGATAACAATTCATTATCAATCATAAAATCTTGTTTATTTGGATTACATATTAAAGTGTCGATAGACTCTTTTATTATGAGGGATTTAACTTCAGACTTAGAACCACTCTCAATATAAAATACATCTCCTTTGGACTCTAGTAAATCATCTAAATTTAAATGTTTAACCGGAGTAATTACTGCTATTTTTCTTTTATAATCTTGCATCAACATTTTCTTTATTTAAAAAAGATTTAACATCAAATAAAACTGAATTTCTATTTTTCTTAAGCTTGTTGAAATCAATTTTTCTAAACTCAGAATGACCAACTGCCAATATAATTCCATCATATTGCTTTAATTCAGTTATTAAATTAATATCATACTTATTTTTTATTTCATCAGGGTAAGCATTTGGGTCATATACACTAACATTAGCAAGTTGCTTTTTTAATATATTAAATACGTCCGGAATTTTAGTATTTCGAGAATCAGGGCAATTTTCTTTATAAGTTATACCAAGAAGCAATACACTAGATTGATTTAATATCAGAGAGTTCTTAAGCATCTTATTTATTAACTTATTTGCAACAAAATGTGCCATGTTTTCATTTACTTGACGACCAGATAATATTACATCTGGACTATAACCCAATTTTTCTGCTTTATAAGTTAAATAATAAGGATCTACACTAATACAATGCCCTCCAACAAGACCTGGTTTAAAGTTTAAAAAATTCCATTTTGTCGAAGCTGCATCCAAAACTTCTGTAGTATCAATATTCATTTTATCAAAAATAATTGCTAACTCATTAACAAAAGAGATATTTAAATCCCTCTGAGCATTTTCAATTGCTTTACTAGCTTCAGCAATTTTTATAGAACTCGCTTTATGAGTTCCAGCTGAAATTACAGATTTATATAACTCATCAATTACTTCTGCTGCGTATTCATTTGATCCTGATGTTACCTTTATTATTTTATCAATTGTATTTTTTTTGTCACCTGGATTTATTCTCTCCGGGGAGTATCCACAATAAAAATCTCTATTATAAATTAACCCACTTGATTTTTCAAGTAAGGGGATGCATTCCTCTTCAGTACAACCAGGGTAGACAGTACTTTCAAATATCACAAAATTATTTTTAGTTAGTACTTCACCTACTTTATTTGAAGCGTCTAAAAGGTATGATAGATCTGGTTTCTTATCATCATCAATCGGTGTTGGAACAGTAATTATGTAAATAGTACAATCAGTTATTTTATCATAGGTATTTGTCACTTGAAGATTATTAATTAGTGCATTTTTCAATTTTAAACTTTCAACTTCATTTGTTCTATCATAAAATTCGTTAAGCTCGTCTACTCTTACCTTGTCTTTGTCAAATCCTATAACTTTATATTTAGTAGAGAAAAGTACTGCCAATGGAAGCCCAACATATCCTAGTCCTATTATTGCTATTTTTTTGTATTTATCTTCCAATTGATATATATTTTTTTGTCAGTTTATCCATTTTATTTTTTGACAGAATATTTCTTCCATCAATAATAATATGTTGGTTTTCCATTTTTGGAATTAACGATTTCCATTCGTATTTTTTAAACTCATCCCATTCAGTAAGTATTGATATACATGATGCTTTTTTAAAGCAGTCTTCATAATTATCAACTATTTTAAGACGAATTAATTTAGATTTAATATCAACCTCTGATATTTTTTTTGCTTCCCAAATATTTTTTAAATCATCAATAATTCTCTCTTTAGATACTTTTGGATCATAAATGTATACTTCAGCTCCCTCATTTAGTAAATTATCTGTGACGTATATAGATGCTGATTCCCTAGAATCATTTGTGTCTTTTTTAAAAGCCCAGCCTAAAACACTTATTTTTTTTGATTTAATTGTACCGTTTAGTTCATTTATTATACATCTTGTGAATCGATTTTTTTGATAATCATTGATTTTAATAACTTGATGCCAAAAATCTGCAACCTCAGTAAGACCATAATGTCTTGATAGATAAACTAAATTAAGTATGTCTTTTTGAAAGCAAGATCCGCCAAACCCGACAGAGGATTTCAAAAAGTCTTTTCCGATCCTCTTATCATATCCAATTGCATTAGATACTTCTTCAATATCTGCACCTGTTTTTTCGCAAATTGCAGATAAGCTATTGATTGATGAAATCCTTTGAGCTAACATAGCATTGGATGCTAACTTTGTCAGTTCTGAAGACCAGACATTAGTAGTAAGAATTTTATTTTTTGGGATCCAATTTTCATATATTTTAACAAGTGATTGTGCAGCTAAAAGTCCTGATTCAGTTTGATCGCTTCCAACTAAAACCCTATCTGATTTAAATAAATCTTTTATTGCTGTTCCTTCTGCTAGAAACTCTGGATTTGATAAAACCTCAAATGATACACCTGGATTAGCATTTAATTCTAGTATTTCTTTTATTTTCTCAGCAGTCCTTACAGGTAATGTTGATTTTTCAACAACAATTTTATCTGAATAAGAGTATTCTCCAATAGTTTTTGCACACTTTTCTACAAAAGTTAAATCTGCAGCCATACCTTTACCCTCTCCATACGTCTTTGTTGGTGTATTAACTGCTACAAATATCATCTGGGATTGATTCACTGCTTTTTTAATATCAGTTGAGAAAAATAAATTTTTATTTCTTGTTTTTTTTATGATCTTTTTTAGTCCAGGTTCATATACTGGAATTTTATTTAAATTATTATTATTCCACAAATTAATTTTTAACTCATTAATATCAACAACGTTAACTTTGATATGAGGGCATTTAAGAGCTATAACAGCCATTGTAGGTCCTCCCACATAGCCAGCGCCTATACAACAAATTGAGGTTATTTTCATTTTTGTTTGTTTAATAGCCATGATGAGGATTGAATTTTTGTACCTAACCCATCCACTAACTTAATTCCAAGACTTTCACACATTTTAGTTTCTGGTATAGAAGAGTTATCTTGATCACCTCCGTTTCCAAACATTAAGTCATATTTATGTCCAAGTTCATTGTAAATATTCTTTATAGTATTATTAACGGTTTTATCATTATCTATTGATAGGTATGCTTTATCTACAAGTTTTAGGTTTTCAATAATTAATATTCGTTCTTTCTCTGACATGAATTCTTTGCTCCCTTTTAATTTTCTTTGTAAGTCATTATTAACAATCACAATTAATTCATCTGCTTTTTGTTTTGCATTTTTAAAATATTCAATATGGCCTACATGAAGTGGATTAAAATAACCAGATACAATTATAGCTTTTTTCATTATTCTCTATTATAGTCATCTTCAATTCTAACAATATCATCTTCACCGAAGTATGTTCCTGTTTGAACTTCTATAAAGTGGACAATGTTTTCAGATAAATTTTGAGCTCTATGTTTAGCTCCCTGTGGTATTTTTATATGTTCATTTTCCAATAATGAATATTCTTTGTCATCTATAATAACTGATAACTTTCCTTTTATGACCACCCATAATTCTGATCTTTTATTATGATATTGATATGATAATCTCTGACCAGGATTAATAATTATTTTTTTTATTTTAAAGTCCTTTTGTTCATTCAAAATATGGTATTCTCCCCAAGGTCTTGTCTCAAATGATTTATTTTGCATTTTATTTAGAATAAACAGTTAAACATGGTTTACTTGCGGGTGGCTTTGATGTCAAAAAAAAGATTACTCTCCTATTAATTAATTTCTCAATTTTTGTTTCAAGCTGAGCAGTGTAGTTAAAGTCAAGGTTTTTCCCGACCAAAACTACTTCAATAGTTCCAGAATCAATTCCTTTGGCGTAGTCCCCTGTGATTGTAATTTCTTGTACATTCCCCATTCTATTAAGAACTGTTTCAACTATATCCTCTAACCCTAAATGCTTATAAACAACTTTTTTTAAAGTTTCATATAGTGGATGTTTAGTGTTTACGTTATATTCAACTTTATTGTTCATTTTGACCTTATTTATATAGCCCGCACCATAAAGATGGTTAAGTTCTTTTCTAATTGAATTTGTAGATTCACCCATTTCATTTGCCAATCCATTTAGATAGCCTTTATTTGCTTGAGATATAAAAAACTTAATTAAAAGCCTAAGCCTAGTTTTTGATGTAATTAGTTCTTCTAACATATATTAAGTAACAAAAGTACTTAAAATAGACTTTAATGCAAATTTATTTCTAATATTTTTCTAATTTAGTCTACAATTGATATTTTTTACACATTAAAAATGAGTTTTGACTGAAAATTTAATACTTATTCTTGTAAGTTCTTTTTTAATAAGTTCAGTAACAATATTCACAGTACATGTTTTATTTAAGAAAAAACAAATTATTGACACCATAAACAAAAGATCATCTCACACAACATCTGCAACAAGATCTGGTGGTCTCAGTGTCTTTATCTCAATTTTTTGTATCTCTACATATCATTATTTATTTGGAATAGAACTATACGACTACTCATTATTAATTCCTTTAATTCTATTGCTTATTGTAGGTCTATATGATGATATTTACCAATTAGATTTTAAATTAAAATTTATTTTTCAAATAATAGCTGCTAAAATTCTAATTGATAACGGCCTATTAATTGATAATTTACATGGAGTACTTGGTATTTATGAATTAAATAGAGTTATTGCTCAATTTTTTACAATATTTATAATTGTAGCAATAGTTAATTCAATCAATTTTATTGACGGAATTGATGGCTTAGCAATATCTATTATAATCATATTTTTAATATCATTTGAGTTTTTCTCAAATTCTGTAAGCCCTTTTTTAACTATAACCTTGATTACGATTGTTTGTTTAATACCATTGTATTATTTCAACCTAAGGAATGAGAATAAAGTATTCCTTGGTGATTCCGGATCACTTTTTTTAGGTGGATTAGTTAGTATCTACGTTGTACATATATTAACTAACAACTATATAATAAGGCCTGAATTTGATCTTCATAAAATTATATTTGTAATCTCTATTTTAGCTTATCCTATCATAGATATAATTAGAATATTTTTCTTAAGGTTAAAGAGAGGTAAATCGCCTTTTGAAGCTGACAAAAAACACCTTCATCATATACTACTTAAAAAAGTAAACAATCATATTATTGTAACGTCTATAATAGCGTCGTTAAGTTTATTATTAATACTTTTAACTCAAATTTTTCTATGATGAAAGATGGTAGATTAATTGTTAATGCTTCAAATTGTCATAGTGGAGGTGGCAAGATACAAATTCTGGGGTTTTTAAAAGGTGTATCTAATAATATAGATACATTGGTTTATGTAGATGAAAGATTAAATATAAATTTCCCTATCAGTGAAAAGGTTAAAATTATCAAAATCAATAAATACGGCCGTTTTTTTGTTGGGTTTAAAATTAGAAAATTAGTAAAACCGAACGATAAGATTTTTTATTTTGGAAATCTTCCACCATATATAAATTTTAATTGTAATAATGTTTTACTTCAATTATCTAGCAGGTTTTATGTTGATTCAATAAGTATGAAGGGGTTCAAGCTTTCACACATAATTAAAATATTTCTAGAAAAAATATATTTTATATTATTTATAAAAAATGTTACTCAAGTTATAGTTCAAACATCAAGTATGAAAAATAAGTTGATCGAATTTGGATTTAAAAAAAAAATTTCCGTTTGGGGTTTTGATGATTCTGGAAATGATACAAATGAAAAATTTGAAAAACAAAAAAATACGTTTATTTATGTTGCATCAATTCTTCCATATAAAAATCATAAGAGATTAGTAAAATCATGGAAGCAGTTAAAGGATGATGGCATAAGCCCAAAGCTATTTCTAACGTTAGATGGTAATAGTAGATTAAAAAAATGGATTGAAAATTATGTCACTGAGAATAAATTAAATATTGTTTTTTTAGAAGACATAAATAGAGAAGCATTATTAGAAATATATAAAACCACAGAATACTTAATTTTCCCTTCTATATTTGAAGCATATGGGCTGCCACTAATTGAGGCAAAGAGGTATAATATGAAAATAATTGCTGCTGACCTAGATTATTGTTGGGACTTTATTGAACCAGATTATTTCTTTAATCCTTATAGTATAGATTCAATAACTAGGTCAGTAAAAAGATGTTTAAAAAGTCATAAAAAATTAGATATCATTTATGACTCTAAAGATTTTTTTCAAAAAATTCTAGATATATGAATACATTAATTTTAGCAGGGGGAAAGGGTGAGAGGCTAAAGCCTATTACAACTAAAATTCCAAAGCCAATGGTTAAGGTTAAGAATAAACCAATTATCTGGTATATTCTTAAACAACTAAAATTTTATAATATAAACAGAATTAATATTGCTGTTGGTTACAAATCCTCCCTGATAACTGAATATGTAGATAAAAATTTTTCAGATTTAAATATCAATTTTTATAATGATGGCGATGTTGATATAATTGAAAGAATTAGATCTGTAGTAGAATCAAATCCTACTCAAGATATTTTAATATTATATGGTGATACAATCTCTGATGTTAATATAAGGGCATTATTAAAGTTTAGTTCAGAAAACTTAGAACATAGCATTCTAACAATATGGCCATTACAAACTAATTTTGGCGTTGTTGAAATAAACCATAATGAGGAAGTTGTAGGATTTAAAGAAAAACCTAAACTAGATAAGTTTATTAATATTGGATATTTTATACTTAGAACTAATATGTTTAAGCACCTAAAAGAATTCAATAGTTATGGAGATTTTTTAACTTTCTGTGGAGATAAGAAAATCTTTAAAGCTTATATTCATGATGGTGAACACTTTACAGTTAATAACGTGGTTGAGCTCAGACAAGCAGAGGAAAATCTAAATAAAATTAAAATAGTTAAATAATGAACTCTTTTTGGAAAAATAAAAATGTACTTATTACTGGGGTAACAGGATTTATAGGGGGAAATTTGGCTAAAAACATTCTAAACTTTGATGGCAATATCTTTGGCATTATTAGAAATGAAAATCCTAATTCATATCTTTTTCATGAGGGTATTAATAAAAAAATTAGACTAATCAATGGTGATTTGTCTGATCAAAATTTTTTACTTAACACTATAACAGAACAACAAATTGACATCATTTTTCATTTAGCTGCACAAGTTGAAGTAGGTGTCGGTCTAATTAATCCTTTTTTGACATTTGAAACAAATGTTCGAGGGACATATAATTTGATGGAAGCTTGCAGGATTGCTAAAAAAAGTGGTCAAAATATTGAGTCAATTGTTGTCGCGTCAAGCGATAAGGCATATGGTGAATACCCTATAGATAAAATGCCATATAGAGAGACATATCCTTTATTACCAAAATATCCTTATGATACATCCAAAGCTTGCGCAGATATGATTTGTAATTCATATTCCATTGAAGAATATGGTCTGCCAATTATAATTACTCGTTTTGCGAATATCTATGGACCAGGGCAAATGAATTTTTCTGCCATTGTTCCAGACTCCATAAGGAGTGCCCTAGGATATTCTATATTTGAACCAAGAAGTGATGGTAGTATGGTTAGAGACTTCATTTTTTCTAATGATGTTTGTGAGCTATATATGTTAATTGCCCAAGAGCTATCAAATAATCCAGAAAAATTAAGTGGTCAAATATTCAATGCAGGAAGTAACGATCCAATTGATATGAAATCATTAATAATAAAGATTTATAATAAACTTGAAAATTCAAAAGACTTAAAGGTGGTTCTAAATAAAATGGAAGGAAAAAAAACAAAAGGTGAGATACAACATCAACATATGTCTTTTGATAAAGTATACGAGTATTTTGATTGGAAACCTAAAAATTCTATTGATGAAGGTATTGAGAAAAGTGTTAAATGGTATAGAAAAATATTAAATAAGTAAAATGAAGAAAAGTTTTATAGTTCTTTTGTTACTATTAGGATCATGTAATAATTTACCTGATGAATGTCCTGAACTCTTGTTTGAACAAAATGAAAAAATTACTTCAACTCTTGATGGTAAATTATTTACAGGTAGATGTACCACATATGAAAACGGTAAACAAAGAAGTATTCAGCAATATATAAATGGAGTTGATTATGGTAAATGGACATTTTATTTTCCAGATGGGTCAATACAAACTACTGGCAAATTTAACAAGAATGGCAAAAGAATTGGAAAGTGGTTATATTACTATGAAAACGGTAATCTTAAACAAATCTCTAACTATTCATCGAATGGGGAAAGATCTAGTAAATGGACCTATTACAACGAGGAGGGGGAGATAACTGATGAAATTAATTATTAGGCTAGTTATTTTGACATAGCCCATTATATACAGATAAAGCTCTTAAGCCTGTATTAACTCCTACATAATTTTTTTCAGTTGAAATTTTCAATAACTTACATCCTTCATTGATTTTATTTAACTTAATCAACATAAGCCCTTTATAAAATTCCGATCTACCATCATCTGTTATAAAGTCGTTTAAAACAATATCATAATAGTTTGTAGCCTTATCATAATTCTTGGAAAGATCAAATGAAATCGCTGCATTCTCATAGTTAAGATAGTCTTGAGGATTAATAGTAATTGCCTTTAAATATAAATCTGCAGCCTCTTGATAATTTTCATCTTTAAATTTTGAATCAGCTAATGAAGAAAGTGCAATTGAAAGTGTATAAGCCTGAGATCCAACTTCCAAAAAATTAGATATCTGGTCAATAGTACTAAAATCTTCATTGGGAAATTCCTTTTTAAATTCTGAAATTAACGGTGATAACATAGAGTCTTTATTATTTAATTTAAATTTTGTGTATATAAAATCATACCAATGAAAAGGGTTGTTTCTATTTTTAATTTTTAAAAATGCATTATCTAACTCATCTGAACTATTTCTTTCTTGAAGTACTCTAAAATATATGTATCTATGAGGGTTAACATTAGGCATTTTGAAAAAAGCCTTTTGTGAATAGAAATATGCACTGTCTAAATTATTCTCCTGTAGAAAAATTCTAGCTAACATTTCCTCAGAAGCCATAACAAAACTGTTATCCTTAGATGCTTTATATAGTAATTCTTTAGCTTGCTGAACTGAATCAAGTCTTAAAAGGTATCTAGCCTTTATAAATTTCATAGGAAGGGCTGTGTGTGTTAGATTAGGGAGATTTACATCAAGTTGATTTCCAAATTTCTCATAAGGAAATGTATATAAATCTTTGTTGAAGTCATACATAAGAAAAGCCTGAAAGTATGAAGATCTTACAACCTTAAAGTTTACATACAATGAACTAATTAAAGTTATTGATATTAATAGTATAATTAATCTGCTAGTCTTCATTGAGATTGATTAGTTTTAAGATTATTGAAAACAGCAAAAATGAAAAACAAATAACAAATTATTATTGGTCTATGCATTGGAAAATTTAACATTGAGTCTACTAAATAGACACCTACTACTAAACAAATCAGGCAATACAAATCAAATTTTTTTGCATAAAAAGCTTTTTTAAAAGAGAACCAAAATGGATAGCAAATAAAGTATATAAAACATAGCCCCCCAATAATACCAGTCTCTGCCATGACCTCTAAAAAATCATTATGTACTCTGTAGGGTATCCTATAACCATTAAGAAACTTATTTGCAGGCTGAATTGATGTTAATTTCCAGTTACCAATACCAACCCCAAGAATCGGGTTATTCTTAATATCCTCAATTGCTATTTTATAAAAATTTAATCTCTCATTAACTGATTCATCACTTGATGGGTCAGTAACACTAGAGAATCTTGTTGAAATTAAATCTGTAGTGTTTTTTTCATTAAAAAAGTCATAAGTAAAGACACTTGATATTATAGCAAATATTATTATTGAAAACTTAATAAGATTTGTTTTTGTTCTTTTTATAGTTACATAAAGAACTATAAAAATTAATACCAAAAAAAGTGCAATTAAGGCTGCGCGGCTAAATAGGAGTATTATAGCCAAAAGCGAGAATGATAAAAGAAGAGAAACCAATCCTAGAATATACTTATTCTTTAAATTAAAAATAAGATAAACCAATACTGGTAATTTCATTGTAATTGCAAAAGATGTAATGTTTGGATTACCTGTAAAACCTCTGTAGTCCATTGATCTACCTAGAAAATTGCCATTATTAATTACATTTTCATAAACTGATGAATTTACAGAGTAAGACTCAAAAAGTATCCCAATTACAGTAAAATAAATAAATAAATTTAAAAAATTTAATTTTTTATTACTGGCTAAAAATAACACAAGTACAAAAGAAATAAATAATGTAATAAACTTTGAGAGGACGACAATTGACTCTATATAATTTTCAGCTTTAAATGCTGACACTATCGCTATTATAATAAAGAAAGAATATGAAAGTATATGAGAGTTTTTTTTTATTAATAATAAAAGGCTATTAAACTCACCTTTAAATATCAAAATCCCAGTAGTAATTATATTAAGTAAACTTAAATAAAGTAGTTGTATAGTATACCTATCATAGACATAATATACATCTACAATATATTGAGGTATCAAATAGAAAAAAAAATAAAAACCAAGTATTAAAGTAGTAAGGTTTCTTGTCATAGTATAAAAATAAAAAAACCCCCCAAAACGGGGGGTTTAAATCTTTAAGAATTTTAGTTAAGTATTATCCTAACCAAGAAACTCTTGTAAAGATGGTTGCAGCAACAGCAGCAGAACCAGATACAGCAGCTTCACCAGCAATTACATCAGTTCTAGGCGTTAATACATCAGTATAATCTGTTGTGTTACCATCCCATGTTGTGTTGGCTGTATAAGTTGTAGTAAACTCTGTAATAGTAGCTTTACCATCAACAGCTGTTTGTGCAGCACCAGTTAAGATACTGTTGTTTAATGTACCAGAGTTCTTAGACTTCATAGTAATAATAAGATCCTTAACAGTACTAGCTCCGTCTGAAGTGTTATCTCCAGTGTCTCTAGTAGCCTGAATTACATATCCAATATTACCTGACTCTCTTGTACTTTGACTATTAGTAGTTGTAGTTTTGTTAGAAACTGAGAAACCAATTGACTTCCCGAAACCACCTGAATCTTTTTGTAGCATAGTTATCTCAAGTATACCGTCACCATCATCGGCCATTGTAGCAATAGCACTTAAAGATGCCGTTCCACCTTCACCATACTTAGCAGCCCATGCTGCTACTATAGCTTCCTCAATGTCAGCTAAAGCAGTACCAGCAACAGCTTGCCCAGATAGTGAAGCAGTAACTGAGTTACCACCTACAGTTAGAGTAAATTCATCCTCTCTACCTACAGTAAAGATAGCTCCTGTGCTTGTAGATGCAGCAGTTAGTGTTGTATCACTATATCTTTCATCCGCAGTTGAAGTATTACCAGCAGCATATTCAACTAAAGAAACTTTAGCTGATGAGTGACCACCAATTTTAGCATCCATGATTACACCAGCAGCACTAGCTAAATCCTTGTTTGCAGTTGAAGCAATATTAAGTGCATCAACAGCAGGGTTACCAGTTAAAGTATAGGCACTAGCAGGAACTGATACTCCATTTATAGTAAACTTAATTGTACCAGTAGCAGTAGTCACATTGAAAGCTCTTTGAGCTGTAGTTTCACTGTAACTTGTACCAGCAGCAGTACCAGAAACCATTTTAAGTACAGTAGCTTCGTTAGTTGTAGTAGTAAGCGTAGTCGCACCTATTACATTTAGCGTAGTTGTTGTTGTACCTGAAGTTTCAGTATCCTCTTCTGTAGAAACAGTATCAAAGTTAACCTGTACGTTGTTGTCTGAATCACCATCTACCATTGCAAGGTAAACTTTAAGTGTATCCATCCCTGAAGTACCGTCATCAAATGAACCAGCATCTGATGCATTACCATCAGCTTTATCAGTTTCACCATCTGAAGTGTTAGTAGCTTTTGTAGCTGTTAAATTGTTATCGAAAACTTTAACAGTAGCTGAAGTAGCAGTACCTGAGTCTGCAAGACCAGTCATATCTAATTCAGTTAATGCATCGTTACCTGTAACTGTTAATATATCAACATCATCACCAGTAGTGTGAAGTTTTGTTAATCCTAAATTATCCTCAACAACAAAGTCTACAGCTTTTTGTACAGTAGTAGAAGCAGCTGAGCTATCAACTTTAGCATCTAGGTTTGTAGTATGATCAAAGTTAGCAACTAATAAGTTATCAGAATCTTCTAATAAAATATCACCTATCTTGTTACCAGAAGCAACAGATAATGTTGTTAGATCATCCATATTTGAGATAGTTAACTTGTGCATTGTTACACCAGTTAAAGTTAAAGTCTCAAGATTAGATTCATCTAGGTATAAGTCTAGTAATTCACCAGATATAGTAAGAGTTTTAAGATCAGTTCCACCAATAGCAGCACTGTTTGCATAATCCTCTAAGTAGCCTGTGTTACTTAAGTCATCAGCAACAGCAGCTTGTGCAGTTGTTAATGTAGGGTCCCAGTCAAATTTAAAGTCTAGAGTTGCAGTAACTAAATCAGTTGCACCATCTAAATCGATAGTTACAGAATCAGTTGTAGTTAAAGTTTCTACACCAGAGTTTACATCTAATGTACCATAGAATCCAGATACAGTTGCAGCAGCAACGTTTTGTAAAGTAATTGTACCATCATCAATTTTAGATAAAGTTACAGAAGCTGGACCGTTTAAAGTAAGTGAAATATCACTTTGAGCACCAGCAGCAGTTTTGTCATCTAAGCTTGCGATATCTAATGTAGCATCTTTCTTAGTTGTAATAGATAGAGATGAACCATATCTAGTTAAAGAACCTAAGTCAACGTTAGTTGCACTTGAAACTGCTAAAGTATTTGCAGATTCAGATCC
>MDTB01127547.1_pt1 | contig 19145 bp, 19 predicted proteins | sample 811161 | NCBI WGS metagenome assembly MDTB01 (sample SAMN05326650, study PRJNA326480) | marine metagenome | isolation source: seawater | place: Mediterranean Sea | collected 2009
CTACTGGTGAAACTTCTATGAGAAATATTCAACCTTTTTTTGCTGATCTTCATGGAGGGGGAATAGCAATTGCACATAACGGAAACCTAACAAATGCTTTACGTCTCAGAGAAAAATTAGTGAAAGACGGAGCAATTTTTCGAACTACAAGTGATACAGAGACTATTGTTCAATTAATTGCTAAATCAAAAAGAGCAAAAATAATAGATAAAATAATTGATGCACTTTTTCAAATTCAAGGTGGTTTCGCTCTAACAATGATTACCAATAAAAAGCTTGTAGGTGTAAGAGACCCATTGGGCATTAGGCCGCTGGTTTTAGGAAAATTAAAGAATTCTTATGTGTTAGCATCTGAAAGTTGTGCTTTAGATATAATAGGCGCAAAATATATAAGAGAAGTTGAGAATGGTGAAATTGTAATAATTGAAAATAAAAATATTCAAAGTATCAAGCCCTTCCCAAAAAAGAAAAGTAGACCGTGCGTATTTGAATATATTTATTTTTCTAGACCGGACAGTATACTTGGGGGTAAAACTGCATACGAATACAGAAAAAATCTTGGAAACGAGCTAGCTAAAGAGTCTAAGGATATTGGAGATATTGTTGTTCCAGTCCCTGACTCGGGAGTGGCTTCTGCTTTAGGATATGCTCAGCACAAACAAATGAATTTTGAATTAGGACTAATAAGAAATCATTATGTTGGTAGAACTTTTATAGAACCGACCCAAAATATTAGAAGCTTAGGTGTAAAACTTAAGTTAAGCGCAAACATGTCTTCTATAAAAAATAAGTCAATTATATTAATTGATGACTCATTAGTAAGAGGCACTACTTGTCATAAAATTGTTAAAATGCTTTATGAAGCTGATGCAAAAGAGATTCATGTAAGAATTGCATCTCCTGAAATTAAATATCCAGATTTTTATGGAATTGACATGCCTTCAAAAAAAGAACTTTTGGCAGCTAATAAAAGTTTAGATGAAATGAAAAATTTTATAGGGGCAGATTCATTAAGTTTCTTAAGTTTGGATGGACTTTATAGGGCCTTGTGTTCAGAAAAAAGAAATAATGTATACCCACAATTTACAGATCATTATTTTACAGGGGAATATCCTATTGAAAGAGTTGATCAAAATAATAATAAAATTGTCAACCAGTTGTCTCTCTTAAGTGGAAAGTCCAACAATTAATTTAATTAAAAATTAAAAGACTCATTTTTTTATCAATTATATAAATCTTTTCATTTGCAACTATTGGCATCGAAAAAAATCCTTTTGCCACTTTTGCATAGTTAATGACTTGGCCATTCTTAAAATTAACAAAAAAGAAATAACCTTTTTTTGTGGTTAAAAACAATTGATCAGATATTAATAATAGAGAGTGTATTTCTCCTATTTTATCCAGGCTTATATCTTTAGATGTGAATATTTTTTTTGACCATACAATTTTTCCAGTACTTTTTTCTACGTTTATTATTAAGCCGTTTTTTGATACTAAAAAAATAAATCTGTTTGAAATAATAGGTCTAATCTTTGTTCCAAACGGTATTTCCCAATTGGTTTTTCCAGAGGAAGATTCTATAGACACTGTTGACCTTGAGGAACTCAAATAAAGCGATTCTTCTTTCACTATTATTGGAGAAGAAGAAAAAAGACCATACTCATCGTTCATACCTGCATCTTTAATATTTTTAAGCCAATTAATTTTGTAATTATTGTGATTTATAGAGAATATTTGTCCTGCTGACGTCACAAAATATAAATTATCTTGAGAGTCTAATGCCAATGTTTGTCTGTTATCTTTTTTTAGAATCACAGGAAAAGTTTCAAAATCTAATATTTTTTTTCCAGTATCTTTTTCAAAAATATAAAATTTATTATCTTGGTTCAATAAAAATATTTTATTATTATAGGATTTTAACTCTGAAGTAAGTGGCACGCCTTGATTCTTTGCCCAAATCAACCTTCCTGTATCTTTATCAAGATTGTATAGATACCCCAAGTTATCAGACACGACTAAACTATTTGATATAATTTTAAAATTTATTATTACCGGGATATTTTTAAATCTTTTTTTATAAAAATTAAATTTCCATATTAGTTTGTTATTTACTATTGAATAATTATATATATTGCCGACCAAATCATAAAAAAAAATACTATTATCTAAAAATAAAGGTTCAAGCCTTACATTTGTATTGGAATATTTGCTTTTGCCAATTTTTTTACTTTTAAATATTTTATTTTTATTATTTTTATAACTTAAATGAGGAACAAAATTTGAGTCTGAAAGATTGTCTTGGGTCCAGTTAATATTTGTATTTTTTTTAGATATTATTACTAAGTCATTGCTTTCAATCTCTTTATCAAATATTTCTTTTTTTTCAAAAATTCTTTCTATCTCAACTTGCTCTTTCGCCTCCGCTATAACTTTTTTGTTGTGCTCTTTCCAAATTCCTGTCTTATTGTCAAAAGAACAATTGTTTAAAAAAATAAAAAAAAAAATTATAAAAAAATTTTTTAAACTTCTCATTTTTTGCTGGCCTTTATTCTGTTTCTTATTTCTCTCATATCAATATTTGTATTTTCTAAAACAAGAAGTTTCGAATAGTATTGTTCCGCTTTATTATACTCTTTTAGATAAAAATAATAATCTGCTAATAACTTAATTGATTGGGCTCTCCATACCGATTCTGAATTTATTATTGGATTAAGTAAGTCAAGTAAATCTTCTTCTTTGGCGTCGCTAGATAAAAATATTGCCTTTTTGAGTTTTATTAAATTATGATCTTCATTGCTTAAGGCATTAATAGATAAAACCTCATCAAAATATTTCAAAATTTCATTATTATCACTTACCAAATCCTGATCTATAACTAGGTAAAGTGAAAGAACAGAATAAGTGCTGTCTTTTTTTTCAATAATTTTTTTTAAGACTTCTAAAGCTTGTTTAGGATTCTTTTGAGAAAGTAATATTTTTGCATCTACAAATGATTCCGAAAGACTAGTTTTTTTGGTATCAGAAGCATATTTCACCCATGAGAAAGCAATCAATACGGTAATTAGTAAAGATAAAATAATAATAATAATTTTAAGATTAGATTTAATAATTTCTAAAATATTTTTTTTTTGTTGGGGTTGCTCTTCCATGCTTTAATATGTGTTCTTGTTACTCGGAAATTTTTTATTATTTACATCTTTTTTATATTTTTTAATAGCACTTTCAATTACCTTTTCTAAATTTGCATATTTTTTAACAAATCTTGGATAAAAACCACTGAGACCTAACAAATCATCAGTTACTAAAATTTGTCCGTCGCAATGATTAGAGGAGCCTATTCCAATTGTAGGAATTTTTATTGATTCGGTAATTTTTTTAGATAATCTTTTTTCAACACATTCTAGCACAATGGAGAAAGCTCCTGCTTGTTCAATCATTCTTGCTTGATGAATTAAATTAATTTTCTCTTTCTTTTTTAAACCTTGAACTTTAAATTTTTTTTTGAACTGGGGAGTATAACCAATGTGCCCCATAACTGGAATTCCTGATCTAACAAGATTTTTTATTATATTAAAATTTTTTCCATTGTTCTCTATTTTTACTGCATCACAGCCAACGGTCTTAAGAATTTTTTTTGCATTTTTCTTCGCGTGACTATAATTTTTATATGTATTAACGGGCATATCAAATACAAAGACACTTTTTTTAATGCCTCTTTTTACAGCTAATGAATGGTTAACCATAGTTTCTAAACTAATTGATCTTGTGTTCTTCATTCCATAAAAGGCTGTTGCTATAGAATCACCCATAAGAATGATATCGCAGTGCTTGTCTAATATTTTTGCAGTTGGCATGGAGTATGCGGTAAGACAAACTAATTTTCTTTTATATTTAAGTTTTTTTATTTGAAAAATTTTTTTTTTCATTTTTTTAGATTTTTTTACTTTGTTTGTAAATTTTTAAGCTTTATATTTAATTCTGCTTCTCTTTTGCAAAGATTTTCACAGACTTTTTTGAAGTGTTTTATTAATTTTTCAGATCCAGAATAATCAGATTGTCGTATTTTTAATAATGTCAAAAGAAATATCGCTTCTTCATTTTTTGGATTAAGCAAAATTACAGTATCTAAATTTTGTTCTTCTAATGTGTATTTTTTCTCTTCATTAAAAATTTTGGCAAGATATAGATATGATAATTCACTTTTTGGGTTATACACTATATCTTTTTCAAATTTAAATTTTGACTCCGAAAATTTTTTTTGCTGAAAAAGTTTTTTTCCTTCATTAAAATGATTACTTTTACTTGAAACATTGCTTGTTAAAAAAATTGCAAATAAAAAAATAAAAATATAGACTTTTATTCTGTTCATTTTTTATATTATGTACTTAATCCTGAACAATGTATATATGTTTCTCTCGATTCATCTCTGCTTGAATTTGGCTTAAAAAAATCGATTTTTTTGAAGTATTTTTTTGCCCTTGTTTTAATTTCTTTAAAGTCCTCTCCCATAAAAAGTTTAGATATAACAATTCCTTTTTTATTCAAAATTTCCTTTGAAAAATCCAAAATGTCTAAACACAATTGATTTGTTCTTATGCAGTCTAAACTCTTATTTCCAGTAGTATTTGCAGCCATATCTGACAAAATTACATCAATGCTTGAATTAAAGTAATTGTTTATAGCAACTTTTGACTTTTCGTCCGAAAAGTCTCCCGTGATAAATTTAATACCTTTGATTTCTTCTGTCTTTTTTTTGTCTATGCCTAAAATTTTTCCATTTTTTATTTTTTCCTTTACGACTTGAGACCAGCCTCCTGGAAAAGATCCAACATCTAATAGTTTTATATTATTTTTTAAAAATTTAAATTTTGTATTTAATTCGATTAATTTAAAAGCAGATCTTGACCTATAACCCTTGTCTTTTGCCTTTCGAAAAAAGTGGTCCTGATAATTTTTATTGTCCATTTTAAAAAACTACAATATGTCTTGATGTTCGTCTTCTATCTCAATTTTATTTGTAGTTTTTGTTTTCACTCTATAATTATAAATGCCAACTGGAATTAAAGATAAATAGACAATAGCGCAAACTGTTAAAGTTTCAAAAGTAAATTGAATTATTGAAACAAAAAATAAACCTACACCCAATAGAAGAAATATCGTCATATTTCTACGAATGGCAATTTTCTTAAATGAAAAGGTTGGAACTTTGCTTATTAGTAAGATAGATACTAAAACCATAAAATATGGTGTAATTTCTCTTAAACTAATTAAATTTGAAAAATTTGATAGTTCAAACATTAGAGGGAAAAGAATTAAACATCCTCCAGCTGGCGATGGAATTCCTTGAAAAAAGTTATTTTTCCATTCATCGTTTTTTTCATACTTTGTCAAATTAAATCTTGCAAGTCGTAGCACACAACATACAGAAAAAAGTAAAACTATTAACCATCCTATCTTCCCAAATTTATTTAATTCCCAAAAATAAACTATAAATGCAGGTGCAATTCCAAAACTCACAAAATCTGTTAAGGAGTCTAATTCTTTTCCAAAATCTGAGGTTCCTTTGATTAATCTAGCTACTCTACCGTCTAAGCCATCTAAAATTGCAGCGACTACTAAAAATAAAACTGCAAAAGTAAAATTACCATCCATAGCAAACTTAATTGAGCTAATCCCTAAGCAAACTCCAATCAATGTCAGTATGCTTGGCAAGATATATCTGGTTCTATTTACCGAAACGACTTTAAACTTATTTTTTTTCTCCATTTAAGAGCTCGCTATTAAACTTTCTCCAGCTATAACGTTTTGTCCTAATTTAACCATGGTCTTTCTTTGATTGTAATATAAATCAACTCTACTTCCAAATCTAATCATGCCAAGTCTTTGTCCTTGAGTAACTGTTTGTGTTTTTTCTACTTGAGTAACAATTCTTCTTGCAATTAATCCTGCGATCTGGACGACTATGATGGAGTCGTTTGTTTTATTATCGTTAATTTTGAAATAATTTCTCTCATTCTCCTCGCTTGCTTTATCAAGTGAAGCATTTAAAAATTTTCCTGGTTTATAGAAAATGTCCTTTATCTCTCCACTAGAAGGTGCTCTGTTTACATGGCAATCAAAAACATTCATAAAAATACTAACTCTAGTATACTTATTGTTTTGTAAACCAAGCTCGACGGGACCATTAACTTCTACAATGGACGAAACAATACCGTCTGCAGGACTAACGAGATAATTTTCATCTCCTATTGATTTTCTTTCAGGGTCTCTAAAAAAATAATAGACCCAAATTGTAATTAAAGCTGAAATGAAACCAAAAAAGCCAGATATTAACCATAAAATCAATGTAACTATTAAGGATATAACTAAAAATTTATAGCCTTCTTGGTGTAACTTTGGAAATATTTTATCAAGCATCATAACTAATAATTTGATAATCTTAAGTTAATATGTATAAAAATCCTTAATTATCAAATTAAATTTTTTTATGGCAAAAATAAAAGTTAAAAATCCAGTAGTTGAGCTTGATGGTGATGAAATGACCCGTATAATTTGGGCGTTTATTAAAGATAAACTAATTAAGCCTTATCTCGATATTGATCTAAAATACTATGATCTTGGCATGGAGAATAGAGATAAAACGAACGATCAAGTAACAATTGACTGTGCAAAAGCAATTCAAAAATATGGGGCTGGCGTTAAGTGTGCAACAATAACTCCTGATGAGGCTCGGGTGGAAGAGTTTAAATTAAAAAAAATGTGGAAATCTCCAAACGGTACAATAAGAAATATTGTAGGTGGAACAATTTTTAGGGAGCCTATAATTTGCAAAAATGTTCCTAGATTGGTACCTCACTGGACAGAAAGCGTTATTGTTGGAAGACATGCTTTTGGAGACCAATATAGAGCTACAGATTTCAAAGTTCCTGGAAAAGGTAAAATGACTATTAAATGGGAGTCAGAAGACGGAAAAAATAAAATTGAACATGAAGTTTATGAATTTAAAGGATCTGGAATAGCACTTTCTATGTATAATCTTGATGACTCAATAAAAGACTTTGCCAGAGCCTGTATGAATTATGGTTTGGTTAGAAAATGGCCAGTTTATTTTTCAAGCAAAAATACAATTTTAAAAGCTTACGATGGAAGATTTAAAGATATTTTTGAAAAAGTTTTTCAAAAGGAATTTAAAAAAAAGTTTGAAGAATCAGGCATTACGTACGAACATAGATTGATAGATGATATGGTAGCTTGCGCAATGAAGTGGAGTGGAAAATATATCTGGGCATGCAAAAATTATGATGGAGACGTCCAATCTGATACTATTGCTCAAGGATATGGTTCTCTTGGTTTAATGACAAGCGTGCTTAGAACTCCAGATGGAAAAATAGCTGAGGCTGAAGCAGCTCATGGAACAGTTACGAGACATTATAGACAACACCAACAAGGTAAAGAAACTTCTACAAATCCCATTGCATCTATTTTTGCATGGACAAGAGGTTTGTCTCACAGGGGGCAATTAGATTTTAATAAAGAATTAATTAAATTTGCAAATACTCTTGAAAAAGTTTGTATAGATACTGTTGAAAGTGGATTTATGACTAAGGATTTAGCAATACTTGTCAGCAAAAGTCAAAAATTTTTGACAACTAATCAATTTTTAGACGCAATAGATTCTAATCTTAAAAAAAAACTTAACTAATTTTTTTAGTTAAAGCTTTAAAAGCCTCTTCAATACGATTTTTATTAGAGCCTCCGGCTTGCGCAAAGTCCTTTCTGCCTCCGCCTCCTTTTCCTCCAAGGATCTCTGAAGCAGCCTTTACAAGCATTACAGCATCATATTTTGTTGTTAATTCTTTGGTTACACCAACTGCTACACCGACTTTTTCTTCAAAAGTTGAAATAGCGACTACAATCCCTTGTTTAATATCCTTTTTGCCTCGATCTATTATACTTCTTAATTCTTTTGGAGGAAAATCGGTAAGAACTTGTTGTCTTAAAATAAATGAACCTACTTTTTTATCTTTAATAATATTTTTATTTTTGTCTTCAATAACATTTTTTATTTTAATTTTTTCCAATTGTTTGTTGAGATTTTTTAAATTTTCTGACAATTCTAAGTCTTCTTTGTATTCGGGTTTAACTTTATAGGTAGATAACTCTTTTCTAATTGTATCGATTTCATTTTTTAAGTTCTTTTCTTTCAAAGATTTGTCATGCTTTTGAGATTTTTCATAATCTTGGAGTTGTTTATCTCTTAAAGCTTCAACCCTTCTCACTCCTGAAGCAATAGAAGATTGACTGATTACTTTAAATTTTCCAACTTCCTTTGTGTTTTTAACGTGAGTACCACCGCATAACTCGGTAGAAAAGAAACCATTATTTTCTTTTCCTATAAATACCACCCTGACCTCTTCACCATATTTTTCTCCAAATAGAGCTAAGGCTCCCATGCTTACTGCTTCTTTTGGTGTCATAATTCTGGTTTGTACATCACTCGATCCCTGAACTATTTCGTTAACAACTTTATTAATTTTAGCCATTTCCTCTTTTTCAATTGGTTTGTTGTGGCTAAAATCAAATCTAAGCCTGTCTGGACTTACTAAAGAACCTTTTTGAGTCACATGCTTGCCTAATGTCCTTCTTAAAGATTCATGTAACAAATGGGTTGCTGAATGGTTAGCTCTAGAATTATTTCTATTTTTTGAATCGATTTCTAAATTTACGCTTTGTCCAATTTTAATTGATCCTTTTTCAACTTTTCCTGTATGAACATAAAGATCCCCCATTTTTTTTTGTGTGTCCTTTATATTTATTTTGCAGCCAGGACTAGAAATGACACCTCGATCTCCGACTTGCCCTCCTGACTCACCGTAGAAAGGTGTTTGATTTGTTATAATCTCTACATCGTCTCCTGACTCGGCTTTTTCAACAAATTTATTATTTTTTGATATTTTTAAAATGACTCCCTCTGTTTTATCAAATTCGTAACCTAAAAATTCTGTAGGTTTCAATTCTTCTCTTACTTTGAACCATTTTTCTTCAACAAATTTATCTCCTGATCCTTTCCAGCTAGCTCTGGCTATTTCTTTGCTTTTTTGCATTTCTTTATCAAAAGAACTAATATCAATTTTTATGTTTTTGTTTTTTAAAATATCGGCAGTTAAATCTAGTGGAAAACCGTAAGTGTCATAAAGTTTAAAAGCTATTTCCCCTGGCAAAGTCATATTTTTCACTTTTTGTAAATTTTGACTCAAAATCTTCATTCCTCTGTCTAAAAGTGAAGAAAATTTTTCTTCTTCATTTTTTAATGTTTCAATAATTAAATCTTTACCTCTTTTAAGTTCGGGATAACTTTGTGACATCTCGTTTAATAGAACGTCAAATAATTTGTAGAATATTGGGTTTTTACTTCCTAGTGTGTGTGCGTGACGCATTCCTCTTCTCATAATTCTTCTTAAAACATAACCGCGTCCTTCATTAGAAGGCAAAACACCCTCGGCTATTAAAAAACTGCTTGCTCTAAGATGATCTGCGATCACTCTGTGGCTTGCGATGTTTTTCTCATCTATTTTGGTTTTTGTAATTTCCGATGATGCTGACATTAATTTTTTAAAATGATCAATTTTATAATTATCATGGGTTCCCTGAAGAACTGCGGCTATCCTTTCTAACCCCATACCTGTATCAACTGAAGGTTTTGGTAAATTTAACCTTTTATCTTTTGAAACTTGTTCAAATTGCATAAAGACTAAATTCCAAATTTCAATGAATCTATCACCGTCTTGTTCTGAGCTTCCAGGAGGTCCGCCTTTTAATTTGTCTCCATGATCGTAAAATATCTCAGAACATGGGCCGCATGGACCTGTCTCTCCCATAGACCAAAAATTATCAGAAGTTGAAATCTTAATGATTTTACTTTCTGATAATCCAGCTACTTTCTTCCATAATTTAAAAGCTTCTTCATCCTCAGAATATACAGTTGCTGATAGTTTGTCTTTTGAGATACCAAAATCTTTTGTCAACAATTCCCATGCATAGAAAATCGCTTTTTCTTTAAAATAATCCCCGAAAGAAAAGTTTCCTAGCATTTCAAAAAATGTGTGATGCCTTGGTGTATACCCAACATTTTCAAGATCATTATGCTTACCGCCAGCTCTGATGCATTTTTGAGAAGTGGCTGCAGTTGTGAAAGGTTTTTTTTCAAGTCCCGTAAAAACATTTTTAAATTGAACCATTCCAGAATTTGTAAACATTAGGGTTGGATCATTATTTGGAACGATATTACTAGAGTCTACTTTTTGGTGTCCATTTGTAGAAAAATAATCAAGAAATTTCTCCCTAATTTCGCTCATTAAAATACGGCTCATATATCCATTAAATACAGATATTTTATTTATTGTCTATAACTAGAAAACACACGAAAGGCGTGGGGACGCCTTTCGTGTAGAGAGTATGATGGAAAAATCCTTATTTTTCTGTTTCTTTTTCTTTGGGATTCGGATTCCCTTCAATTTTTTTTGAGATTAAACCGGCTTTTGTTCTAATGCCCAATTCAATTTCTTCGGCAATTTTTGGGTTTTTTTCTAAATAGATTTTAGCATTTTCTCTGCCTTGACCTATTTTTTCACCCTTGTAAGCATACCAAGCTCCTGATTTTTCTACTATGTCTGCCTTAGAGCCAAGATCGATTAATTCACCTGATTTGCTAATTCCTTTTCCGTACATCAGATCAAATTCAACCATTTTGAATGGTGGAGCTACTTTGTTTTTGACAACCTTAACCCTAGTGCTATTACCAATAATTTGATCCTTTTCTTTTATAGCGCCTATTCTTCTAATATCCATTCGAACTGACGAGTAGAACTTAAGTGCGTTTCCGCCTGATGTTGTTTCAGGGTTTCCAAACATAACACCAATTTTCATTCTGATTTGGTTTATAAATATAACCATTGTGTTTGATTTTGATATCGAACCAGTTAACTTTCTAAGAGCCTGACTCATCAGCCTTGATTGTAACCCAACATGGTGATCGCCCATTTCTCCTTCTAGCTCTGCTTTAGGAGTTAACGCCGCAACCGAATCGATCACTAAAACCGATAGCGATCCAGATTTAATTAACGTATCAGCAATTTCTAATGCTTGCTCACCAGTGTCTGGTTGTGAAATTAAAAGATCGTCAGTTTTAACACCTAGTTTCTTCGCGTATACTGGATCTAGAGCGTGTTCTGCATCGACAAAACCACATATTCCACCAGCTTTTTGAGCTTCTGCCACAACCTGTAGAGCCAAAGTTGTTTTTCCAGAAGATTCTGGACCATAAATTTCTATTACTCTTCCTTTAGGCAGGCCGCCTATTCCAAGAGCCAAGTCTAAACTTAAAGATCCTGTTGAGATCGACTCTATGTCCATAGCCTGTTGTTGGCCTAAACGCATTACAGAGCCTTTTCCAAAATTTTGATCTATTTGGCTAATAGCAGCATTCAAAGCTTTGTTTTTTTCTTTAAATTCTTGCTGTTTCTTACTGTCTGCTTTAACTACCTTTAAATTATTTTTAGTCATTTTTTTCCTTTTTTTTAATTACGAATCAATGATTTAAATGTACACATTTTGTTCTTTTAATCAATCTTTAAATAGTGTACTGATTTACTTAATATTGTCTAAATAAAGATCGCCAGTAGCAGCAAGTAAATTGAACTGTGCTATAGCAAAATCTTTTTGTGCCTTTGCATAACTGGTCCTGGCGTCTAGTAGCAAGGTTCTGGATTGAATAACCTCAAGGGTCGTTCTTTTATTACCTGTCTCATATTCAAGTGTAATTCCCTCATTTGCTATTTCTGCGGCTTTTAGCTGTGCCTCTGTAGCATCTAAAACTCCTCTAGATGAATTATAAGTTGTCCAAGCATTGGCTGTATCTATTTGAACCTGGGAGAAAATATCTTTCAAAATAAGTTGTTTTTCTTCCACTCTGAATTTAGCTTTTTTAACAGATGATAGATTTTTTCCTCCCTTAAATATTGGCCAGGTAATAGTTGCTTTAACTTCTTCCTGTTCTCTCTCATCTACAGAGGAGCTTAATTCTTCATTTTTTTTCATTGAATAAGAAATTGAAGCCGAGGGTGACAGATCTCCCCTTGCAACAAATAGGTCTTTTTTTGCTATCTCTAAATCTATTTTTGCTAAATTTAGACGAGGATTTATTTGTTCAGCAATAGCTGTTGCAGTTTGCAAGCTAGTAGGTATTTTTAATTCGGGAAAAAACCCTAAATTTATTTCTTCAGGTGATTCTGAGCCAATTATCTTTTGAAAATTCTTTTTTCCAGATATGAGCTCATTACTCGCTGTAATTAGCTTAGCATTTGCTCCTGCTAAAGAAGATTCTGATTGGGCAAAATCTGTAAGACTTATTTCTCCTCTTTCCAGTCTAAATCTGTCACTTTCAACCTGTCTTTCAAAAAGCTCAACGTTTGATTGATTGAACTCAAAATTCTTAAAGTTGTACCCTAGGCTATAATAAGCTTCTGCTGCACTAAGTAAAATTTCTTGTTCCAGTTTATTTAATTCAAACTTAGCATACTCTAGTTTAAGTTTTGATTTTTTTAGATTGTTATAGTTGCCAAATCCATCAAAAATTTTTTGCTCAACTACAACAGATCTACTCTCTGGCGTAGAGTTTGTATCTTGCAATGATACTCCGCTTGTATTGGTTCTCTTTGTGTCTTGTTGGGTTGCTTTATCTCCTGACAAAGTTACTGAAGGTAGAAATTCTCCCCTTGAAATATTTACATCCTGTTTTGAGGCATTAAGACTTGCTCTTTGAGCATTTAGCTGTGAATTATTTTTAAAGGCATCTGACAAAGTTTTAAGCAAATCTTGAGCGTTAAGATTGGTGCCAAATAAAAAAAATACAAATAAAATAAATATATTCTTCATTGATTTAATAAAATTTCATTTTTTTTGATCTATGTCTTTTATCTAAAAAAACAGTCAAGTCAGATATTTTTGAAAAGTCTCTCATCATGTGTCTCGTTATTCTCTCATAAAACATTATAAATTCTTTAACTTTAGATTCCGACATAGTCTTTTTACTTTTTGATGTCAATTTCAATTTTTGCTCCTGGAGTAAACGCCACTTAAATATATGATGAAAATTAGGTGCTTTTAGATAAACAAGTTTGTCTATTCTATTAAAAAGTTTTTTATATTGGTTCTTTAGATGTTTGTTTACTGCTTTTCTCCATTTAAGATTTATATCATTTTTGCTTTCAACTGAGTTTAAAGATTTTTTTAACTCACTATTCTTTTGGTGTCTTGCGCCTATACACCAACCTTCAAAAATAATTATATTAGGAGGATTTTTAATTTTTTGCCATTTGTTTTTTTTACATCTATCGTCTATTGATTTATCAAACTTAGGAATTAATACAGTTTTAAAGTTTCTTTTTTTTAATTTCTTAATTGTTTTATTTATTAAACTTACATCATGTGTTCCAGGAACACCTCTTGTTAAAAACAAAGGATGAATATTTTTTGACATTTTTTTTCTCTCTGCTTTTGTTTTATAAAAATCATCTAAAGAAAAAACGCATAGGTTTAATCCATATTCTTTTTTTAAAATAATTTTTAAAATTCCTGTTATAGTACTTTTTCCTGCTCCTTGACCCCCTGACAAGCCTATAATTTTAATTTTATTATCTTTTTTATAGACTGAATAAATCCATTCTGAGAGTGGTAAATAAAATTTTTTTAATTTTCCTATTTTGTCAATAATAGGTTTACCGACTACTTCTTGCTTTTTTAAAAATTTTAAGTAATCACTTTTTATCATGAGGATGATTTATACCATCAAAAATGGGAACATCCTTAAATTCAAAAGGATTAACTCCTTCTAGGCAGGCTGCATTAACAACGTAGGAGTTTGGATTAGATCTGGGTTTATGGTGAGTGTAAATTCCACAAACTGAACAGAAGTAATGTTTTGCGTTTTTAGAATGGTATTGATAAAGTTTTAGTAGCTCTTCCCCTTTTTTAATCTTTAAATCTTCAAGACCAATCTTATTAATCATTGTAATCCCTTTTTTTCTACAAATAGAACAATTGCATTTAATTATGTTTTTTAAACCGTTAGGCAAACTTACTTCTGCTTCTACGCCTCCACAGTGACAAGTTAATTTTTTAATCATTTGAACTCCTAATTGCTTATTTTATTAAAAGATATCCACATAGAATATACCCTTTTTTTAAATGTTCACGTTTTGATTCACTTATGATTCCAATTCAGACTCATTTTACAACCTTATAGTGTGTATGTTAACAACATTCTTAATTCTACTCAGGCAATCTTTGAAGTCCTCAGCATTTTCCCTTTTCGAAACAGCAAAAATTATTAAACAAAAAATAACAACTAAAAAATTAAATATTATAAAAATAATGTCTTTGTTCATTTGAAAATGAAAAAAACTAAATAAAGCAATCATCAAAATAGATCTTATTAATACCTGGAATTTGAAAGATGCAATTATTGATAGTGAATGGATAACGAGACCTGTTAATGGCATTTTAGATGGGCCGAAATATCTAAATCCTCTTACAGTAGAGATTCCATACAGGTTGGGTATATATTTTTTTGCAGCCCCAGCAAAATTACTCCATAAAGTTTTTTTTGTAGATAGTAATAAAACATCGTTTCTGGTCAAACAGCTGTAATGACCAAAATTCATATTTTTTCCTGTAAAGATTAAGGTTATCATTTTGTGTAATTTGTAGAGAAAAGTAAAAACCGGCCCTTCTGACCTTTTTTTTCTAGTAGCAACTACAGAAACATTTTTCTTTTCTAGAGCATTTTTTATGATTAAAGGCAAATCATCTGGATTGTCTTCTCCATCTCCATCCATAAGTAAAAGATAATCAAAGTCTTTTTTTTCTGATAGATACTTTATGCCTGTAGCATTACATCTGGTATGTCCTTGATTTTTCCTAATATTAATTAAATCAATAGATTTGATTTTATTAAAATTAAATGAAGTATCTGGCATTTTCTCTGTGGAACAATCGTTTACTACCAAAACAGTAAACTCGGCATCAATTTCACTAATATTATTATCAATATTATTTAATAATTTGAAAAGTGACTTCCAGTCGTTATAGCAGGGTATTAAAATTTTAAACTTTATCATTTAGTACCTACCATACATATATACATTTTATGCATTACAAAATAAACTCCTGGACATACTTTTGTAAGCTTACTTTTTTCATTTTCAATATAAACAATACCTTCGTTTGGTCCTATTTCTTTACTTACAAAATCTAAATAACCACGTATATATTTTGGCCTTGTTTTTAGATGGTATGACAAATTTCCTGCCCACCATGATTGTCCTACTACTATATCAATTGTGTTTTTAAAATTTTTATTCCAGGATTTTTCAACAACTTTTGAAATTTCTTTAGCAGGATAATCAATTCTTTGGTTTTTTTTACTCAATGAATTAATTGAATAAACTAAAGGTGAAATAAAGAATAAAATTAAAAAAATCACATAAAAGTTTTTAATTTTTTTAAAATCTAAATTTTTTCTAAAAATATATAAAGCGAATACACCGAAGAATAAATAAAAGGGTGTCATCCACATTGTTCTAATCTTTATACCAATTAATAAAGAGGTTAAAAGTACTAGAGCTATTGGAACTAGATTTATAGATATTAAGAAAATTAATTTTTCATCATTAAGATTTAATCTATTTTTAAATTTTTTAACAACAAACAAAAGTAACAAAAAAAACGGACAAAGTATTGCGATCTGCTTAATTAAAAATATAACCGGATATTCTATATGGTTTAAAAAACTTTGACTTCCAACATAGAACTCTGCGCTTGTCCTGTGAATGCCATAAAAAATTGTGATATAATCATTTTCTATTAACCAAACTAAATGTGGAATTAAAATTAATAAAAAGCTAAATAAGGAGACAAGACACTTTAGATCAATTTTCTTTTTAATCAGCATATAAATTAAAAATAAATCTATTCCACAAAGAAGATAGATAAACAAATATTTTGATAGAACTCCAAAGCCAGCAAATAAACCAAATAGTAACCAATCATTAATTTTATTATTCTTGAATCCCTTCCAACAGTAAAAAACAGCTAATGCCCAGAAAGGTAATTGACAGACATTTACATTAAACTCTGGTGTAGTAAAGTTATAAAAATAAATACTCTCTAGTAGTAAAACTGAAATTAAAGCGTATTTATCGTTCTTAAATAGTTCTCTTGAAAATACCCAAACTACAAAGAAAGTTAAAATAACAAATATTTGGCTAAGAAAATAATATGCCCAATCTTGATTTCCAAAAATTTTATAGAAAATTTCTACAGCAAATGCACTCAAAGGAGGGTGTTTGTCAAAACCCCAATCTAAATTACTACCCCAGGCCAAAGCTTCGATGGTGTCTCTTGGTAGATTGTTATTGGTTAAAGATGGAACGAGAGTCCAAAATATCAGGTGGCTAATTAAAAAATAAAAAAAAATTTTTTTTGAAGTATTATCACCCATAAATTCACAAAGTTTTAATGTAAATTATATTGACACTATTATAAACGTTTATATACTCCGTTTTTTTAAATATGACAAAAAAAGCCGTCAAAAAGTATATTCCCAGCAAAAAAGAAAAGTATATGTGTACAAAACACAAAAAATACTTTTCTGAAAGACTAAGAGATTGGAGAAAAGAAATTGTAAGATCCAATAATGAGAATGTAGTTTTAAATAATCTAGATGATAATGTTTCTTCTGCCGATATAGTAGATCAAGCATCTTCTCAAACAGAAAAAACTGTAGAATTAAGAGCCTCAAACAGAAGAAGAAAATTAATAAATAAAATAGATCACGCGTTGAGAAAACTTAAAGATGGAAGCTATGGTTTTTGTGAAGAAACTGGTGAACCAATTGGTCTTCAGAGATTAATTGCCAGACCAATAGCCACACTCTGTATTGAGGCACAGGAAAGACACGAGAAAAAAGAAAAAATTTACGTCGAAAATTAAGGTTTTGGTATTTTTTCTTCTCTGTTCAAAAGATCAAAACCTTTAATTACGGCTTCTCTCTTTGAAATTTCATTATACCATCTGGTTAAATACTTAAATTTTTTTAAACCAACATCATGCCATTCGTGCCGTGCAATCCATGGAAAAGTTGCAATATCAGCTATTGAATAATTTCCAGCTAAAAATTTACTTTTTTCTAATCTTTCGTCTAAATCCTTATAAATAGTTTTAGCTATTTTAAAATATCTTTCTTCCCCCCAATTACTCTTGCCAGGATTGTAATGATGAAATTGATGATGTTGACCTAACATTGGTCCTACATAAGCCATTTGACCCATGAGCCACTGAATTATTAAACCTTTGTTTTTTTCTGGATAAAATTTTCCGCTCTTTTCGCCTAAGTACATTAATATTGCTCCTGACTCGAAAATAGAAGTTTTGTTGTCGTGATCAATAATTACTGGAATTTTACTAAAAGGACTTATGGACCTAAATTTAGGGTCAAATTGAGCGCCTTTAAGAATATTTACTTTTGTAACCTTGTATTCAAATTTTATCTCTTCCAACATTATGGAAATTTTTTTTCCGTTTGGAGTATTTGCGGTAAGTAGCTCTATCACTTTGGTTTACAACCTAAACGTTCCTGTATTTCCTTCGAAGAGGTAGTGAACTGAAATTTATATTTTTCCTTAGGTCTAGCTCTTTTAAAACACTCTACTGATGCTAATGCTGCTTCATGAAATCCTGATAAAATAAGCTTCTCTTTACCTGGATAAGTACAAATATCTCCAATTGCAAATATCCCTTTTTTATTTGTCTGAAAGTTTTCGGTGTTAACTAATATTGTTTTTCTATTCATATTTAAACCCCATTCAGCAATAGGTCCGAGTTGCATGATTAATCCAAAAAATCCCAAAATATAGTCTGTATCTATTTTTATAGTTTTTTCTTCATCATTTTTAATAGTTATAGATTTAATATTTTTATCACCATCTATTGAGCTTATTTGATATTTGGTTTTAACTTCTAATTTTCCAGCTTTTTCCAATTTTTTAATTTCATTTAAAGTGTGAGGAGCGCCTCTAAATTCGTCTCTTCTGTGAATTAATGTGACCTTTGAAATTTTAGATAGCTCTAAAGTCCAGTCTAATGCTGAGTCTCCACCACCGAAAATTACGACTTTTTTTCCCTTAAATCTATTTTTATCACTTACAGAATAAAAGATGCTTTTTCCTTCATGTTTCTCTGACTCTTTCAAGGATATTTTTCTTGGCTCAAAAGATCCGACTCCTCCAGCAATAATAATATTTGGTGCACTAAAAACTTTATTATTGTTTGTTTTTACTATCCAATTGTTATTTTCATTTGAGACTTGTTGGACTCGATCGTTGAAATGAAAGTTTGTCTTAAAAGGTTTTATTTGTTTGAGAAGATTTTCTGTTAGCTCTTTTCCGGTACATTTTGGAATTGCTGGAATATCGTAAATAGGTTTGTCTGGGTATAGTTCTATACATTGTCCTCCGGCCCTGTCTAAATTATCTATTACTTCAGCTTTTAGTCCTTTAATACCTAATTGATGAACAGCAAATAAACCTACTGGACCAGCTCCAATTATTACTACATCTGTTTTTATCATATTTATGTTTGTTTTGATGGAGTAGTAACAACTATTCCATCTAACTCATCAGAGACAATTAATTGACAACTAAGTCTACTATTTTTTTTGGGTTCGAATGCCATATCAATCATATCTTGTTCTCCGTCTTCTGCTTTTGGTAATTTATTAAACCATTCTTCTTTGACATAAACATGGCAAGTTGCACATGCCATTCCTCCTCCGCAATCTGCGTCAATACCTGGAATGTTGTTTTGGACTGCGCCCTCCATTATTGAAAGGCCATTTGCAACATCTAATGTTTTTTTATTTCCAATTGAATCAATATAAGTAATTTTAGGCATTAATTTAATATATGTACAAAAAAAAATAGGGCAAGTTATAAAACTCGCCCTATTTTAAATAATTAGCTACTTATACTATCTTTTTGATAGAGAAGTATTCTGCATAGCAGCAGCCCAGATAACTAGACCGAATGCTA
>MDTB01166025.1_pt1 | contig 19142 bp, 20 predicted proteins | sample 811161 | NCBI WGS metagenome assembly MDTB01 (sample SAMN05326650, study PRJNA326480) | marine metagenome | isolation source: seawater | place: Mediterranean Sea | collected 2009
AAGCACCATCTTGACCAGTAATTCCAAAAATTAAAGCTATTTTTTTTTTCATTTGGATTATTTTTTAAATTATATATTCTGTATTCATTTTATTCATATAATGCAAGTAAGTCTTATAACATGCACAAACAATAGTGAAAAAACAATTAAAGATTGTTGTCTCTCAATTTTTTCACAAACCTACGAGAATATAGAACATATAATTTTAGATAAAAATTCACAAGATGAAACTATTTCAATAGTGAAAAAATATGGGAGAAAAAATTTAAAAATATATCAACAAAAAAGTTTTGGTATTTATGGTGCTCTAAATGAAAGTATGAAAATGTCAAATGGTAATATAATTGGCATTCTACACTCAGATGACGAACTAATTGATAAAGACATAATCAAAATTATAGCTGAAAAATTTTCAAATAAAAATTTAGATGTATTATTTTCTAATATTTATTATACAAAAAAAAACGATACAAGTAAGATTGTTAGGAAGTGGGTTTCTAATTTAAAAGAAGGAATTCAATCAAATTATAGCTTAAATAAAAAAATAGAAAATGGATGGATGCCGCCTCATACGACATTATTTTTTAGAAAAGATTTGTTGAATGATATTGGATATTATAATGAAAATTTAAAAATATCATCAGATTATGATTTTATAATAAGATTATTTAAAAATGAAAAAATTAAAATTTTTTTTCTGAATAAATTTACAGTAAAAATGAGACTTGGTGGAAAGAGCAATAAAGGAATAAAGAATATTTTTACAAAAATGAATGAGGATTACAAAATAATGAAAAAACACAATTTTAAACCTTTAAAAACAATTTTTTTTAAGAACATTTCTAAAATAAAACAGTTTTTTATTTAAAAGTTTTTAATTATTTATTTTTTTTACTGAAATTAATGAAGGAACATTTTCACTTTTTTTCCATTTTTTTTTGTACCACTTCAAAGATGAATTAACTATAGTAGTCAAATTATCAAATTTTGGTTTCCAATTTGTCAATTTTATCAATTTTTTTGGATTAGCTATAGAAATAATAATGTCGCTTGATCTTCTTTTTCCAATCTTAAATCTTATTTTTTTTTTAGATACTGAGTTAAATTTTCTTAGAATCTCCATAACAGAGAAGCCATTTCCATAGCCACAATTGAATATTTTAAAAACTTTTTTTCTTAAAATCAATTTAGATGCTAGTAAATGAATTTGAGCTAAATCTTCTACATGAATATAGTCTCTTATTGTTGTTCCATCTCGTGTATTGTAATCATTTCCATTTACTGAAAATAATTTATTTTTTACACTAGCTGAACAAAGGTTAAGAATTAAGTTGTACCCTTTATTTACATTAAAGCCACACCTCATTTTCATATCTACTCCTGCAACATTGAAATATCTCAAAATAACACAACTAATTTTGTTTTTATTTTTATTTAAATAATTTTCTAACTTTAATTTTGATTTTGGGTAAGGAGACATCGGATTTAATTTATCTCTTTCGTTAACATGTTTATTTTTATTACCATAAACTGCAGCAGTAGATGAATAGATAAACTTATTTACTTTATTTTTTAAACAATTTTCAAAAAAAACTTTTCCTTTAATAAAATTATTAAGATAATATTTTTTGGAAAATTTAAGAGACTCCTCGTTATTAATGAAAGCTGCAAAATGAAAAACAATATCTATCTCCTTTTCAATAAATATTTTTTTAATTTTTTTTGTATCTGAAATATCAAATTTATAGAAATCTGCTTTCTTAGGAACATTTTTAATAAAACCAGTTGAGAGATTGTCTATTATTGTTACTTGGTGACCTCTGTCTAAAAGATAGTTTGATACTGTACTTCCAATATATCCTGCTCCTCCAGTTACTAATGCTTTCATTAAATTTTGAACCTTATATATAAGATAAGACTAAAATAAATTAGAATACTTAAAATAAGAATTATATACGTATGTATATTTAGCATCAACAACAGTGAGGGAGTGATACTTAAAGTAATCGTAATCAATATTGTCTTTGTTTTATTTTTTGTAAAATTATTTACTATATGATGGAGATGATTGAGATCACCTTTAAAAGGATGTTTTTTTTTTATTATTCTTATAAAAAAAAGTCTTAGCATGTCAATCGCTGGAATAAATAATATTATAAAAACCTCATCACCAAAAAAATAATTTCCAAAGTTATTGTATTGGTAAATAAAAGAACAACCTATAATTACACTGATTAGATATGCCCCACCGTCACCCAAAAAAACTTTATTTTTGTAATTTAGAATTGATAAAAAAATAAAACAAATTAACAATAAGAAAAAAAATATTGGCATAAAGCCTTTGAAGGCAAATAGAATAAAAATAAATAAAGAATATAAAATTAGTTGAAGATTAATACCATCAAACATATTCATAGAATTTGCTAGTAAAGCAAAAGACAGTACTAAAAATATTTCTGAAAATTTAAAGTAATAAATTTCCTTTAGGAAGGATATCTTTATATGCTCTAAGTTGAGAACTGGAAAAAAATAAATTGCAGCTATAATTGTAATGAATAAAAAAAATAATTTTTTATTAGGAGATAAATGTTTGAGATCATCCACTAAACCAATTAAATAAAATACTGTACTCAAAAAAAGTAAAGCATATATAAAATTTTCTTCAAAAACTAAACTATCTAAATTTAATAACATCAAAGAAAAGATAATTAAATATAGATTTATTAAAATAATTAATCCGCCAAATAGTGAAACAGGTTTTGAATGTTTTTTGAGTTTTCCATCTGGTTTATCAAAAAAAATAGAATTTTGAGAAATAAAATCAAATTTTAAAAATATCAACAAATTAAATATGGTGATAAATAGAAATAAAAAAAAAATTTCCATTACTAGTTTTTGTGTATTGAAAATTTATATAATTTTGCTGACTTAAGAATATTAAAATATCCACTTTTTTTCTTTGATTTTAAAAAGGACCTTTTTAAAGACAATTCACTCTTTTTATTGTAAAAAACAGTTGATCTATAAAAATGCATCAAATCATTTAAATTCTTAAATTTTAATATATTTCTAAAATTTAAGACTTTTCTATTATATTTTTTTTTTTTTAAATAGGGTTCAAGTTTTTTTGATGAAAAATCTATATATTTTTTTGCTATCTTTGGTAAAGTTTTTTCTTTTAAAGCAAATTCAGTTAGGGTGTGTGGGTAACATGGTGCGGTAATTAAGAATTCACCATTAGTTTCTAGAAAGTTAGAACATTCCTTGATTACCTTAATTGGATTTTTTGCGTAATATAAAGCATAAGATGAAATAATTTTATTAAATTTAATTTTTTTTGACATTAAATATTTTGGAACATTGTCCATGGAAATACACTTTATTTTTATGTTCTTATTTTTGGATCTCTTCTTTAAAACTTTTAACGATTTGGTTGAATAATCAGTTGCAAAAACAAGACCATCTTTTCCTATAATTTTAGACTCTTTTATTACGTGACTTCCAATCCCACAGCCTAATTCTAAAATTTTATCTTTTTTTTTTATTTTATATCTAAGGAATAACCATTTGGTTAAATCTTTTGATCCTAATTTTTTATTAAGATCAAGTCTGTTTTGCAATTTTTGTGATGAAATCGCTCTTTTTTCAACTATTGATAGCTGGCTTTTCATAACAAAAGTTGATACTACAATTTTTAAAAGAATTCTAACAATTATTTATGAAAAAAGTTTTTGTAGTTGCGGCTCATCCAGATGATGAAGTTTTGGGATGTGGTGGTACTCTTCTAAAGCATATTTATAATGGCGACAAAGTTTATATTCTCTTTATTTCTGAAGGTGTCACGGGAAGATATAAAATAAGCGAGATTAGTAAATCAAAAAAAGAAATTCTAGAAAGAGAAAATATGGCTAGAAATGCTGCAAAAATTGGTAGATTTAAAATTGTAGACTTTTTAAATTTAAAAAATTTGAATCTAAATAGCTATCCTCATAATTATCTGACGAATATCATAGTTAAGTATTTTAAAAAATACAAACCAGATATTGTTTACACACATTATGAGCATGATCTAAATATTGACCATTACCACACTTTTTTTTCAACTTATGTAGCATCAAGACCTAATAATGATTTCCAAATTAGAAAACTACTTAGCTTTGAAATACCCTCATCAACAGATTGGGGAATTAAAAATAATGGAAGATCATTTAATCCAAATTATTTTGTAGATATTTCAAAATTTGTGAAGAAAAAAGAAAATTTACTCAAACAATATAAATTTGAATTAAGAAAAGCTCCTCACTCAAGATCTAATAAAAATATCAATTCATTATCTATTGTTAGAGGCGGTGTTGTAGGTGTTAATTACGCAGAGGCTTTTTATGTAAATAAAATTATTGAATAATTATTGATTATTTCTCAATTCATGAAAAATTTTATTAACTTACTTAAATTTTATTTAATTCCTCAAAAAATATTTAAAAAAATTATATATTTAATTAATCTTAAAAAATACAATAGAAGTATATTTGAAGAAAAGCAAAATAAAATTTTTGAAAAAATTGGTTTAGATCGAAGATTTGGTATTCAAAACCTTAACTCAATAAAAAAAAAAAATAATTTAGATAAAAAAAGAAGTATGTCTTCTGAACACGAAGTTTTATTTTCAAGCATTTCAAATAATAAGAATTTGAAAATTGAGAATATTTTAGAGATTGGAACTTTTGATGGTTTTAATGCTTTGCTTTTATCGAAAATATTCCCAGAAAGTAAAATTAATACTATTGATCTTCCAGACAATAGTGATGAATTTGGTAATTCCTATGAGAGAAAAAATTCTCTCAATGATTTTATAAAAATAAGAGAAGAATATTTAAGTAAAATTAAAAATTTAAATTTCAATCAAATAAACTCTATTAATTTATTAAAAGATGATAAAAAATATGATTTAATATGGATTGATGGTGCTCATGGGTATCCAGTAGTAACAATTGATATCATTAATTCACTTAACTTAATAAATAAAGATGGATTGATTTTATGTGATGATATTTTTTTAAATTTAGAATATTATCAATCAGATAAAATGTATAAATCAATAGCGTCTTTTGAAACTTTAAAGGCACTAGAAAAAGAAAAAATAATTAATCTAGAACTAATTTTTAAGAGAATAAGCCCTAAAGAGAACTGTTTAGAAAGTGAAAGAAAATTTATAGCTATAATCAAAAAAATTAATCATGAATAAAATTAACTATGATATTAAAGTAATTGATAATTTTCTAGATAAAGATGATTACAATGAATTATGTAAGCTTAAATTTGATATTAATTTTGAAAATGAATTTAAAGTTTATCATAATGAAATTAATGACAATCAAATTATATGTTCCTCAATTGATGAAAATCTCTTAAAAAAAATTCATAAAAAATATTTTTCCAAAGCTATTAAAATTTTAGAGGAACTTAATCCAAAAAAAATACACTTGTATGATTATTCAGATTTTACAATAATTATCACAAAAAAAAATAGCAAATTTCCAATTCATGATGACACACCAAACAAGTTACTATCTGGAGTTATTTATCTTTATCCCGAAAAAAATTCAGGCACGTCTTTTTACAGTGACAAAAAAGGTTCAGAAAAAAAAACTATAGAATGGAAACCTAACAGAGCTGTATTTTTTTCAAGAAAAGAAAGAGAAACTTGGCATTCATATGAAGGTGATGGTCTTAACAATAGAATTGCACTTGTATACAATCTAATGACAAAAAGAATTAAAGAGGTTTATAAGGCTGAGAACAAAAATTATCTATTTGGAAATTTTAGATTTAAAATCAATCCTTACCTTTTTAAATTTTTTAATAAAAATATTTGAATTTTTTGAGTTTAAATGAAAAAAAAAATATCTTATTTACTCTACAAAATTTTACTTTTTTTCGATAAAATATTTTTATTTGTTATAAAAAAAAGCTTCTTAATTCATTTTAAAGATTTTTTAGAAATAGATTCTTATAGAAAAATCTTAATACAAAATACTGAAACAAAATTTTTTGTTCCAAACGAATTAACAGATTGGAGGGTAAAAACCTTTTTTATTAAAGAACCAGAGACTCTTGAGTGGATAGATAATTTCAAAAAAAAAAAAAAATTTAATTTTTTGGGATATAGGTGCTAATATTGGATTATATTCAATTTATAATGCTTTAAAAAATAAAGATTCATCAACAATATCTTTTGAACCTTCTTCCTCAAATCTAAGAATATTAAGTAGAAATATTTACATTAATAATCTTGAAAATAAAGTTAAGATTATTTCACTGCCACTATCAAATAAACCTAACAATTTTTTAAAAATGAATGAGGCTAATTTTACAGAAGGTGGTGCATTGAACACCTTCGGAGAAAAATTTAATTTTGAAGGAAAAAATTTTGAAAGCAAAATGAGTTATCAAACCCTCGGAACATCTATAAATTATTTAATAGATAATAAGATATTAGAAGTACCTGACTATATCAAAATTGATGTTGACGGTATTGAACACCTTATTTTAGAAGGTGGAAATAAATATTTAGCAAATGAGAAAATTGATAGTCTTTTAATAGAAATAAATGAAAACTTTAAAGAACAATATGAAAAAATTTTAAAAATAATGCAACAGAACAATTTTAAAATTTTACACAAAAAACATAATGAGGAACTTTTTAATAAAGATAGTAAATATTCTAAAGTTTTTAATTATATATTTATAAGATAAGAAAATTAATTTTTAATTTAGTCTATCAAATCAAAAATACTTAAATTTAATTTTTATCAAAAAAGATGGGGAAATAAAAATTGCTAATAATTTAATTTTTTGGATTAAATTATTGATTTTAAAAATATCGTAAATCAAATAAAATTTTTTTTCGTTTATCAATAAATGTATCAACCTTAAGTATTCCAACTTTTGCTCTAAAATAAATCTATTTTTTTTAAAATATTTATTGTCAAAACTTTGATTTTTAAGCCAACTTTTAAATTCTTGATAAAACATTTTTCTATTATTATGTGAAAAATTGTTTTGATGAATTCTTATATTTACTAGTTTATCTTGAAATCCCATGCCTTTAAATTTATTAGCTGATCTTATTATAAAGTCATAATCACCAATAATATTATAATTTGGGTTAAACTTTAAAATAGAAATTAATTTTTTCTTAATAATTATTGTTCCCAATTTAACAAAATAGTTTTTTAAAAGCTCCTCCAAAACAAAACCAGAAGGTAATTTTTGATTGGAAAAAACCTTAAATTTTCCTTTATTTTCGAAATAGTGAAAACAATTTGAATAGCAAAAACCATATGTGTTAGGTGAATTAAAAAATTTTTTTCTTGAACTTAAGAAATTTTTATCCCACCAATCATCAGTATCAATAAAAGTTATAAAATCCCCCTTACATTTTTTTAATGCTAAATTTCTAGCTTCATACAATTTAACTTTTTTTTTAATTTTAAAATATCTAAATCTTTTATCTTTTATTTTTTTATAAATCTTTTCACTAGAATCTACTGAACAATTATCTATAAAAATTACTTCATAATTTTTGTATTTTTGATTTAAGATTGAATTAAGAGTTTCAGACAAATATTTTTCACCATTATAACAATTAATTACGATGCTTATGAGTTTATTTTTCATTTTTAAATCTAAAATATAAATAAAACCCAATAGGATAAAAATACAACATGGATAACCAATTATTAAAAAAATTACCACTGGGAATAAGTGGCCACAAATTAATAAAGATCCCCACTAATAAAATTATCTTTGACACTTCATCTTTATTAAAATTATTATTAAAATTTATTTTTTTCTTTGATTTAAATATTCCCCTCATAACATAAAAAAATGCAAATAATAAAAAAGCAAAACCTACAAAACCATTTGATGTAAAAATTTGAAAATAAGTATTATGTGGGTGTGTCGAACAACCATCATTTTTTTCCAAAATATAAATTTTATTTCTGCAAAGATATCTAAAGCCTTTTATACCTGTTCCAAAAAAAGGATAATCTTTAATAATTCTTATAGATAACATATAATGACCATGATGATCATGTGAAAAAGCATAAATTTTATTAAAAAATTTTTTTTTGTGCCCCTCATATTGTTCCTCTCCTCTGCCAATTATTTGTTCATAAGATTTTTTAAACATTCTTGTTGCGGGATTAGATTCTTCAGAATTTTTCAAATATGGAATGGTAAATGATAAAAAAACTGAAATTATACCAACAACAATGATAAATTTTCTAAGATCTTTAATTGAAATGAAAATTAATCCAAAAAATAAAGCTAATAAAAAGAAAGAGGTTCTTTCACCTGATAGATAAATAATTAAACAAATAAATGAAATTAATATTGAGTAAAAAATGTTTATTTTATCTTTAACTATTAAACCGCTCATTATTAAAAATACTAAAAAAACTGGAAGTAATCTTAAAAAAAAACCACCTAAAATTAATTCCTCAGAAAAAAAACTAGAAATACGATTTCTCAAAATTTCATTTCCAATAATATTGTAACCAGTAAAATATTGAAAAATTGCATCAAAGATTATTAAAGAAAAAAAGAGTGTGTAAAATAAAACAATTCGTTTATTAAATATATTGCTATTACTAAGAACAAACCAAATACTAAATGCAAATAATGGGATTCTAAAATAAAATAAAGCACCTTTTGTATAATCAAAATTATAAAAATTAATTAAAGTTGAAAATACTGTTGAAATATAAAAAAGACCAAAAAAAACTAAATATCGATTAAAATATACAAACTGTTTATCTTTAAATATTGCAATTGTTGCAAAAATTATAATTAAAATTAAAAATAACTCAGAAACTAATGGCCCAATTAAAAGAAATAATGGGAAGATTCCAACACCATAACTAAAAAGTAATTTAATATTGTTTTTATTTAAGATCATTTTCTATAGATGTCAAAAGTTCTTTGTTAAAATTATCTTTAGTATAAAAAAAATTTTGTTTAATTTTTTTTTGAATTTTTTCATAATCATTCAAAATCAAATCTATTGTTTTTCTTAAACTCTCCTTCTCTCTTTTACAAACAAAAATTCCCTCTCTACCATTGATCACATAACTTATTTCCTCAAAAATAATTATAGGTTTTTGTCTTGCAAGAGCTTCCGATATTACTTTTGGAAAACCCTCTATATAAGAAGGCAAAATGAAAATTTTAGAAGTATCATAAACTTTTATTAATTCATTTATATCTGCAATTGAATTTTCATATCTAATGTTATTAGAAAAAAATTTTGATGGAATAGATTTTTTATCATTACCGACTATTGTAAGATTATAGTCTTTTAAAAAGGTTTGAAAAATACTTACAAGATAATGTGATCCTTTATCCTTTTTAAATCTACCAACATAAAGAAAATCTGTTCTATATTTTTCAATAGCATTAGGTTCCTCTAACCAAATCGAGTCTAACTCAGAAGGATGAAGAACACTTTTTACATCAACATTAGTAAAATTTTTTGAACACGATAAAATTTTTAATTTTTTTTTAATTAAAAAAAACATAAATTGGTAGATGTAATATCCTATAGGTCCATACCTATATTTATACTCCAGAAAACCATCACTTCTTAAAAATACGAAACCACTTAGATTAATTCTTTTTATCAATAAAAAATAAAATAATACAAAAAAATTATAAGGGGTTATGGATAGAAGAAAAATATTCATTTTTTTTTCTTTAATTTGATTAAATTTAAAATAGTTAAATTTATTATCTAAAGAAAAATTTAATTTTTCGTTGCTTTCTCTACAAACTAAATTTAGTTCATAATTTTTGTTTAAACATGTAATAATATTGTTTAAATCGTTATTTGAAGTATATTTTGTCTCTGAAAGCCAAATTTTATCATTAGTGATTAAATATATCTTTTTCATATCTCATTTTGATAATGATAAATTGTTTTTTTTAAACCTTCATCAATTTTGGTCTCATTTCTATATTTAATTATTTTTTTTAATTTTGTTAAATTTGGAAATAAATTTATGGGTTCATCTTTTCTTAATTTTATTTTCCCATATTTTGGGTTACCTTTTCCTATTAAGCTACGAATTCTATTAATTATAAATTTTACTTCATAATTTCTTTGAGAGCCAATATTAAATACCTCACCATTTGTTTTCATAAACAAAAATTTATAAAGAACTTTTGAAAAATCTTTTACATACATAAAATTTCTTATTTGTTTCCCCGAGGAGCAATCAAATGAATTATTTTTCATACAATTAATAATAGTTATAGGTATCAATCTGTCTAAACTTTGACCTGGTCCATAAATTAAATAAGGTCTTAATATTACGACAGGGAATTTTTTTTCTTTATTAAGTTTTAATAAATAATTTGTAGAAAGTAACTTTGATCTTCCATAAACTGATTTTATTTTGCTAACACTTACTTTATTTATTTCTTTTTGAGGTGATTTTAAAAAACCATACTCTACACTGCTTCCAACTTGTAAAAATTTCTTAATTTTTTTTTTTGAAAAAACTTCAGCTAAATTTTTAAGACCTATGTAATGTGTGTTATAAGTTTTTTTAATTTCTTTATGATTTATATGGCCAGCTAAATTTACAATAAAGTCCAATCTGAAATTTAATTTTTTTTTTAATTCACTTTTATTTTGTAATTTACAAATAATATATTTAACATTTTTTTTTTGTTTTTCTTTTTTCAATTTTTTTTGTGATAAAGAATAGATATTAAATTTTTTTTTATTTTGTAATTCTGAGATAAAATGTGTTCCAATAAAACCTGAACCACCTGTTACCAAAATATTATATTTCAAATTAAAACTTAACCTTTCCTTGTCTAAATTGAAGCTCTAGATTATCCTTATCTCTTTTTGTGTCCATGCATTGCCAAAATCCTTTATGTTTATAAGCAAAAAGTTGTTTTTTTCTTGCTGCTTTTTCTAGAGGATATTTTTCTAAGTATGTAGATGATTTTTCTATATAATTTATAAATTTTGGATTTATTACAAAAAAACCACCATTTATCCAACCCTCATCAATTTTAGATTTTTCCCTAAAGAGTTTTACTCTTTGTCCAATAATCTTAATTGCACCAAATCTTGCAGGTGGACGGACTGCTGTCATTGTTATTAATGCCTTTTTTTTTCTTTTATGAAAATTTAAAAGTTTTTTCAAATTTACATTTGATACTCCATCTCCATAAGTTAAAAAAAAATCATCTTCACCTAAATATCTTTTAATTTTTTTTACTCTTCCTCCAGTCATAGTTTTAAGACCAGTATCAATTAAATTTATATTCCAATTAAATGATTTTTTTTTAAAATAATCTTTTATAACTTTTCCTTTATATCCAAGTAATATATAAAAATCTTTATAACCGTAATTTGAGAAATGTTTCATAATATAATAGATTATAGGTTTATTATTTACATGAACCATAGGTTTTGGAATAAGATTTGTATATTCTGATAACCTAGTCCCTAAACCTCCTGCTAAAATTACTACTTTCATTTTAATCTCTTATATTTGTTTATCTGTTCAAAAGTAATTAATTTTGATTTATTTGAATAATAGTTTTTATACCAATCTAATGTATAAATAAGCGTTTCTTTAAAATTTAGTTTTGTTTTCCATTTTAAAATATTATTTGCTTTACTTGAATTTAGTTTTAATAAAATTGACTCCTTTTGGTACGTTTTAGATATATTAATTTTCCACTTACATTTTTTCCAAAGAGGTTTAAAATATTTTAATATTTCGATTACTTTATAGTTTTTTTTATAAGATGGACCAAAATTAAAAACTTGACCATGAAGCTTAGAATTTTTACTAAGCTTCTTTGCCAAAAGCATATAACCATAAACAACTTCAAGCACGTGCTGCCATGGTCTCGTCGAATTTGGGTTTCTAATAATCGAGGATTTACCTTTTGACCATGATTTAAAACAATCTGGTATAAGTCTATCTTTAGACCAATCACCTCCACCTATAACATTTCCAGCTCTTCCAACTGCAATTAAAATTTTTTTATCATTTTTAAAATAAGAATTAACATAACTTTGTATTATTAATTCTGCACAAGCTTTTGAGGCACTATATGGATCTTCTCCTCCAATCAAATCAGATTCTCTATAACCTCTTTTTATCTCTAAATTTTTATAACTTTTATCACTTGTAATCATAATAGTTGTACATTTTTTTTTTAAAGACCTTAATGACTCTAATATATTCAAAGTTCCTATAGAATTTGATGTGAAAGTAGAATCAGGATTTTGATATGAGTTTTTAACTAATGCTTGTGCTGCTAAATGGAAAACAAAATCTGGCTGAACTTTTTTAAAAATTTTTCTTAATAATGTTAAATCCCTTATATCCGCTTTAAAAGTTTTTATATTTTTTTTTAACTTTAAAAGTTTAAAATGGGATGGATTTGTTGGTATATCTTTTGATACTCCATAAATTTTACAATTATATGTGCTCAAAAACGCTGTTAACCAAGATCCTTTAAAACCTGTGTGACCTGTAATAATTATTTTTTTATTTTCAAAAATTTGAAACATATATCTAAAATAAAAATTTTCTAATGGTTTCATTTAATAGATTGTAGTCATCTATTAATTTAATGTTTGGTTTACCTTGTTTGGTTAAACTAATATATCTTGGGAATTTACCTATTTTTTTTTTATCAACAAAAATATACTTATATATTTCGTTATGAATTTTTTGATAATTTTGAATCTTATCTTTTAAAACCCTTGTTGGTAATTTATATTTATTTAACAACTTTTCAGTTTCAAATAATATTTTTGAGTTTCCTTTATTTGCATAATAAAGTTCACATAGTATACCGAGACCTACTGCTTCACCATGTCTAAATATTTCTTTTTGAAAAAAATCTTGAGTAGCCATTTCAATTGCATGAGCAAATGTGTGTCCAAAATTCAAAGACAACCTCTCATTTTTCTCATAAACATCTTTAGAAAAAAAATGAATTTTAGTTTTTAAACTTTCAGTAATTAATTTTGAAAGAAAATTAAAATCTCTACGCTCAAATAAAATTTGATTATTATTTAAATTTCTTAAAATAGAGTTTTTTCTAATTAAACCATATTTTATAATTTCTGGTAAACCTGAATAATATTCTCTAGATGGTATCTTTTTTAAAATTTCCTCAGAGATATAGATACTTTTCGCATGGTAATAAGTGCCTAGAGAATTGATCAAACCTCTATAATTAATTCCAGTTTTTCCTCCAATACAGCTATCTATAATTGAAGTAATGGTTGTTGGAATATGTAGATAAATCATGCCCCTCAAATATAAACTAGATGCCATGCTAGATATGTCTCCTATAACTCCACCACAGCAAGATAATATAACTGAATTCTTAGTAAATTTTTTACTTATTAAAAAATCAATAATTCTTAATAAAGTTTTTTCACTTTTATGTATTTTATTTCCAGTCAATTCTAAAAAGTAAACTGAGCAACCAGAAGTTTTTAAGTTTATTGCAAAATTTTTAATTACTTGTTCATCAATTTTTTTATCATAAATAAAAAGCAACTTTTTATCTGAGTTTAAGTTTTTTAAGTCATTAAGAATATTATTTAAGATTTTTTTAGCTAAAATTATTTTTAGACTCTGATCATAGACTTTGTATTTAATTATCATTAAATTTTATACAATTTGAAAAACTTATCTACACTCATCTGCTTTTCTGCTTTTTTGTAATCATCCATAACATCCACAGAAAAACTGTCTCCTTTAAGGCTAAAAGTCTTGATTTTTTGACCTAATTCTAATGCTCTCAATAACTCTATATCTTCAATTTTTTCTAGAGGAGTTTTCAGGCTTTCACTAAATTTTTTAAGAGACTGTGGTTTAAATGAAATTATAGATAAATGTTTGTTTACATATTTAGTATTTTTTTTAAATTCAAAAGGTATATTCGAACGAGACAGATACAACACTTCATTTTTAATATTCTTTATTACTTTTATAATGTTGGTATTATTTTTTTGAGTTGAGTTTATAGTTGGTAAAATAATATCATAATTAAGATTTTTTAAATGATGCCTAATTACTGAGTCTATATGATATGGACTAACAAGTGGTTCATCACCTTGTATATCAACTATTATATCAAATTTTTTATTTTTTGAAATTTTTTTATAAGCTTCATAAATTCTTTCAGTACCATTGTTATGATGACTTGAAGTCATAATAACCTTTGCACCAAATTTTTTAGCTACATTAAAAATTTTTTTATCATCACAACATATATATAAATCATCAATTAATTTTGACAATTTTGATCTTTTAAACGTATGCACAACTAAGGGAATATCTTTTATTTCAAGTAGAGCTTTTTGAGGTAATCTGCTTGAATTTAATCTGGTTGGTATTAATGCCAAAACTTTTTTCTTCATTGAGAAGTCCATCCTCCATCAATATTTATACATTGTCCATTTATATAACTAGAATCTTCTGAAAGTAAAAAAAATACTAGTTTACTTATTTCTTGAGAATTTGCCCATCTTTTTAATGGAGTTTTATTAAGTGTCCAATTGTATAATTTTTTATTTTTTCTAAATTTTTTATAAAAAGATGTTTTGGTAAACCCAGGATTAATACAATTAATTCTAATATTTTTATGGTTTTCTGAAAATTCAGACATTAAGCATTTTGTTAATCCATTAATTGCACTTTTAGATGAACCATATCCACTTAATTCTGTAAAACCTTTTTCACCAACAATCGAACCAATATTAACTATTGAACATTCTTTTTTTTTATTACAATTTTCATAAAATTTTTGTGTAATAATAAATGGAGAAATAAAATTGTTTTCCATTATATTGTTGAGATCTTTTTTAGTAATTTTTTTAAATTTCTTTCTTTGTCTTATGCCAGAATTATTAACTAATCCTGTAAGTTTAATCTTATTTTTTTTTAAATAATTAAAAATTGAATTTATGGTATTTTTTTTTGTAACATCCCCGAAAAAAAATTTAATTTTTCCATTAAGTTTACTTAAATTTTTAACATCATTTTTACTTCTTGTTACCCCAATTACATATGCTCCTGCTTTTACAGCCTCAAGAAAAATTTCCCTACCAAGGCCTTTCCCTATACCGGTGATTAATATTTTTTGATTCTCAAACATTTATTATCTTATAATTTTTTTCCAAAGTTTTTTATTCAAATCTAAGTTTAAAAAATAATTTTTTTTAATTTTTTTTACTATTTTATTTCTAAAATAATTTATAATCATTTTATCATCTTTTTCATGCAAAATCCCATTAACACCCTTTAGGGGACTAAAATTAATTTGACCATCGATTTGTACCACTACTGTTTTAAGATTGTTCATAACAGCATCAACTCCAGCTGATGTCATGCTTGGAACTATTGCTTTCCCACAAAAATTTGACAATTCTGAGATGCTTTTATCATAAACAAAACGACAATTTTTAATTTTTTTTAATTTATTTCCAAATTTAAGATTTGGATGCTCCTTAATAAAAAAGGTCTCTTTCTTAAATATTTTTGATAATCTTATGACTAAACTTTCTAATTGTTCGTTAACTTTTAGATTATAATCTCCAGTTATTAAAAAATTTTTTTTGTTTTTTAATTTTGATTTAGATTGTTTTATAAAATCATACCGAAGGGCTTCAACTTGCATGATCTTACTATCTTTAAAACAATTAATTTTTAAATTAGTTTTTGATAAATTTCCATTAACTAAATAAAAATCTGGTAAATATTTTTTCTTTTCTTTTGTCGATAAAAAGTTATCCTGATCAATATATCTAGTATCCCAATATCTCACAGGTGTACTAATAACTGCAAAAATCTTTTTTGATTTTTTTTTTAAAAAATAATTTAACGATTTTTCCCATCCTTGATTTTCTGCTAAATAAAAAATTTTTGTTGATGTAATTTTTTTTTCACTAAGTTTATGAAATAAGTAAAAATAATAGACATTGATAAAACAATCAAATCCAAATAAAGAGTTCTCAATATCTTTGTGAAATAATTTGTAACTGTGGTTTAATTGATTAAAACATTTTATTAATTGTTTTTTTTTTTTAGAAAAAGTAGTGGTTAATTTAAACCACATAAAAATTATAATAAAAAAATCTTTTAAAGTTAAAATTGAGTCTAAAATCAAAAAATTCGAATTTTTTAATTTTTGAATTTTATTAACTTTATCAATGTTATTTTGAATATTTTCATTATAAATGTATAAGAAAAAATTTTTCTTATTATCTTTAAAGATATCACCCCAATAAACTGTTTTAACAGAATCATTATTTAATTCTCTTTTATCAACGTATGCTAAATAACTAACAATAAAGTTTTTACAATCTAAAACTTTTTCTGATGGTGGTTTTAAAAAAATTCTTTTTGAAATGAATTTAAAAATCCTAAAATAATGTAAGACAAAATTAAAGTCAAAAGAAAGAATTTTTTTTTTAGTTTCAATATTTTCAAATCTTATATTTTTATCTTGTAAAATTTTTTCAATACAAATCAAATTTTTTTTATTTAAAATTTTTAATCTAATTGAAAATTTTTCTTTTTTTTTGTCAAAAAATTTTCTGATACCAATTATTTTAATATATTCATTAATTGAAGGATACTTATAAATGCTTCTATCGTATAAAAAAAAATTATAGAGAAAATTAAAACCCCTATGTTTCTCAATTACCTTATCTTTGAAAATTTTATTTGATATTTTTCTAATATCCTCTTTAAGTTGTTTTTTTATTGATAAAGAGTTTTTATCAATAAAACCTAACAATGAAAAATCTTTTGAATTTTTAGAATATTTATTAATATATAAAACTGAATGTTTCGAGTTTGTATAATTATTATGATCTGTAACTATCAACTCTTTCATTAATGATTAATGTTGTCTTGAATAATTTTTGAACCATTCTCAGAAAATCTTATAGATGTAAAATTATAATTATTTTTTTTTAAGAACAAGTGAGCTTTTTTTTTGTTTTTTACTATCATTAAAAGAAAGCCTCCTCCACCTGCACCCATAATTTTTCCACCTACAAAATTTTTGTTATTCATAATTTTTTTATACATACTGTCTATTTTTTTTGTACTGATGTTTTTGGATAAATTTTGTTTTAATTTCCAATGAATATTAAATAATTTACCGAGTTTCATATAATTTCCATCTTTAATACTTTTTTCAATTGGTCCCACGAGTGATTTTATATCGTCATAGTATTTCAAATTTTTGTCCTTTTTTTGATCATTTATAATTTTCCCTGAATTTCTAGTTCCTTTTGTATAAATTAAGCAAAGATGGTTCTCTAATTTTCTAATTTTATTTTTTTCAATATTTAATTTTCTAATTTTTAATTTACCTTTTTTGCTCATTTGCATTTTTACAAAACCACCATATGCAGCAGCATACTGATCTTGAAAACCTCCTAGCAATCCAAGTAATTTTCTTTCTATAAAAAATGCTTTGTCTCCTAAATTTTTTGAAGAAAACTTTTTTCTTAACAGATGGCTAATCGCATGTACCAAACCAATTATTAAACTGCTAGAAGATCCAATTCCACTTTGTGTCGGTAGTGTTGATGCGCAAACAATATGAAAGCTATTGTTTATTTTAAAATATTTCAAAACAGCTTTTATAATTGCATGCTTTACTTTCGATACATTTGAAGAAAAGAATGAATTTGTTGTTTGAACTAGAATTTTTTTATCTAGTTCTCTTTTTTTTAGCATTACATAATAATACTGATTAAATGTTGCTGATATCAATAAAGCTCCTCTTTTTTTTCTATAAAAATCTAAATCGGTACCTCCCCCACAAATGGGTATTCTAAATGGTGTTTTGCTAATTATCATAAAGAAAATGAATCAAGTTTCTAGATTTTGAATTTAGCTTTTACTGCATCATTATAAAATGTTTTTACGGTCTCTAATGAATATTTTTCTGGTTTTATTTTAAATAATTTTTGTTTTTTAAAAATTGACAGTGGAATAGTTATTATATCAGCATTTGATCTCCTTGCAAAAAAAACATCATAAACCATTCTGCTACTTGCCCATAATAATTTACATTTTGAATTTTTAGACTCTAAAAACTTACTTATTTCTTTAAATTTTTTTTCAGCATCAATACCAATATCGAAAATTCTTCCTGAAAAAACTGATAAAATATGTTTTTCATTTTTAACAATCGGAAGAATTTTTTTAATTTGTTTTAATGTAAAAATTGCGGTTATATTAAGCTTGATATTTTCATCATGAAGTTTTTTAATTAAAGTAAATGTGCTTTTACCAGTTGTGTATGTAATAGGTATTTTGACATATATATTCTTTTTTATTTTTGCTAATTTTTTCGCTTGAAAAAAAATTGTTTTTTCATCGTCTCCGATAACTTCAATTGAAACTGATTTAGGATATGCAGCTTCTGCGACTTTTTTTGTAAAATCTAAATAGTTTTTAACACCCAAGCTTTTAAATAAACTTGGATTAAATGTAAAACCATCTACTTTATTCTTATATTTTTTTATGTCTCCAAGGGGAATACCATCTAAATAAATATGAAGTTTCTTTTTTTTCATAATTCTATCTTTTTAATAAATGATCTAAACAAATACAAACGCTATGAAGAATTGACATATGACATTCTTGAATGACTGCCGTATTTTTTGACTCAATATGAAAATCAATATCTGAAATAGATTTTAAATAACCGCCTGATTTTCCTACTAACGAAATAATTTTTGCTCCTTTAAATTTTGCTTTTTTTGCAGCATAGACTAAGTTCATAGAAATTTTTTCTTTTACATTGCCTCCACCTGTTGATAAAAAAATTATAATATCATTTTTTTTTACCTTATTTTCAACTTGTCTCTCTAAAAAGGTCAAATGATCAAAATCATTTATCCAAGCAGTCATTGCAGAAAAATTATTATGTAATGTCTCAGCATCAAATCCAATTCTTTTTCTATCATTAAAAGTACAAATCATTTCTCCTACAAAATGTTCTGCATCCGCATTTGAGCCACCATTACCTGCTACAAAAATTTTTGAATTTTTTTTATG
>MDTB01114423.1_pt1 | contig 19139 bp, 28 predicted proteins | sample 811161 | NCBI WGS metagenome assembly MDTB01 (sample SAMN05326650, study PRJNA326480) | marine metagenome | isolation source: seawater | place: Mediterranean Sea | collected 2009
AGATTTTTTATTTGGTAAGAACAGAAAAGGAGATAAGTAATGGCTTACATGAATCAAGAAAAGAAAAAAAGACTTGCCCCAAGAATCAAAGAAATATTAAAGAAACACAACATGAAAGGAAGTCTCTCTGTTGATAACTACTCTACTTTGAGATTGACTCTCAGAGAAGGTCCTATTGACTTTAGTTTCACAAACAGAGAAGGTAAGGTTATCAATCACATCAATGAGTATTGGTACAAAGACCACTTCAAAAATAATGCTAAGGCTCTTGCCTTCTTGAGTGATGTGATTCCAGCGATGAACAATGGAAACCATGACAACTCTGATATCATGACAGATTACTTTGATGTGGGTTGGTATGTTTCTGTTAATCTCGGAAGATGGGACAAGCCTTACATTGTGAGTGAGGCTTAATATGGTAAACTGTATCAACGGATTACAAGTTCATGGAGAAATCAAGTGGACTAGAATTGGAGAGCCAGTCGATATGGATAATGATTATGAGATGGCTATGGTTTATGGAATGGATGCTTCTGGCGTGGGGTATTGTGCTGTAGGATACATCGAAGATGATGTTGTAGATGACATCGTTGATTCTACTTTAGAAATACTTTAAAAAAGTGCTTGACTTTGTTATTTTTTATTAGTAGCTTTAGGTGTAATTAAAAGGAGATAAATAATGAAAACAATTTTTGAAGAAATACAAAATGATATGGATGAGTTCTTTGCTGAGATAGATGCTATACTTGGTAGAGAGCCAGAAGAAGTGGATGAACCAATGACAGATGAAGAGGCAGAGCATTTAGAGATGAAAGCTGAATTAGCCGTGGGGATATAATGGTACACGAATTAATTCACGAAACAGTAAATATTAAAGGATGGGATGTAGTTGGTTCTATCAGTTGGGAAATCGGTGAGGAAACTCAATTACCATTTAATGAGCATAATCCAAATAAAGATTTTCATTACATCGAAGGATTTGATACCGTTGGTACAAAATTTATGTGTATCGGCGAGATAGTTGATGACAAAGTTTTTGATGTGCTTTTTGATTATTTAATTGGAAATTATAACCACGATCCCAGCGTGAAAATTATTTAAAAATAATGCTTGACTTTGTTGATTATTATTTGTAACTTTAGGTGTAATTAAAAGGGAAAAAAATATGAAAAGAAAAAAAGAAATGAACAAGAATTTTTCAATCACGAATCATTTTATCAGTAGATTCAATCAAAGATATTTGAAGCGTAATCAACAATGGATAAAGGAAGATTTGAGAAATTATCTTAACGCAATCATGACCAGCGGCCAGATAAGAAAGATGAACAAATACATAAGAAACATAAATACCGAACCCGTGAAGATTGGAATGGGTTCAGAACACAGCATGATATTTGCTAACAATAAACTAATAACAGTAATCTATAAGTAAACAAGGAGAACAAATGAACATGAATGAATTACCATTTGATTGGGAAATAGAAAACCACGATGTCTCTCATGACCTTCATGAGATAGAGAATGGAAAGAGGGATGGTGCCAGAACGGCAGCCATTCGTGAGATTGGTCAAAAGAGAATGAACGATGATGATGAGCTTTCACAAGGTTTCATCGATTCCTACATGAATGATCCTTCTTACCTGTCATCCGATCCTATGGATGATGTGTCGGAGTGGGATGACTTTTCGATAGACTTTTTGGATTAATTTCCAAAAAGTTCTTGACTTTTTTAATTTTTATTTGTAATATCAATAGTCAATAAAAGGAGAAATAAATGACTTATGTGTATGAATATGTTGTCGGTAATGACAACGTTAAAGTGGAGTATTGTTATAGCAGTATTTCAGATTCAATCAAGGTGGTTGAGATGTGGGTTAATGGTAAGTTCCATAGGGTTACTTGGATGAGCCCCGAAGGCAATAAGGCGTTGATGGCCAGGTTGGAACAAGACATGGAAGATAGGATGTGCGGTACTTTGGATGACGACACCGTTGGTGGTGATTCCTATATGGATAACCTGATGACCACCGGCTTTGACACCGAGGTTGATTTGGATAGGGATGTACCAGAGTTCATTGAGGAGCCAGAAGATTATTTAATAGGACACTCTTGAAAAACAAAGTTAAATGCGTTGAATGTGAATCGCCTTTAGATTCACGAAGGAGCATCCTCGGACTTAAAAAGTGTCTAAAGTGTTCCGATGTGGAAAAGTATTCAGGTCACACGGTTTACCCACACAAGACAGGCGGTTACATTCAACCCGTATCACAAGAACAATCAGACCATTTAAAGAAATTAGACAGAAGACGTGTGGGTGGCAACAAGACTGCCAAGGGTATATTTGCTGATAACAGTTGGGATAGATGGTTGAACAGTTATTACGATAATATATATAATAAAACTAAACCAAAAAAACCCTCTAAAAAATTTTTTAAAAAGTTCTCTCATATGAAGACCAAAACCCTTTACCAAAAAACCGTCAAGGTATTCATGGAATACGGATACCATCGGGCTGTAGATGAGGTCAACGAACTGTATTCACGAGACAAGATATCTTTACCACAAAAGGGCAAGATGGTAAGTAATCTAACTGAATTACAAATGATGACATCAAAAGAGAAAAAGTTTTTCAAGAAGTTAAATAAGGATCAATTATGAAAATCAAGGATATGCTAAATGGCTTAGCGCTTGCTGTAATAATTTATTTATCATTAATTATGGCTTTTATCATGGATGGTGCTCCGTTTCATCCATGATGTATTACATTGTATTAGGGGTGTTAGCACCGATAATGTTAAACCTAATGCATCTTTTGGTTGGTTTGTATGTGGTTACACAGCGAGGCAACATAATGTCATTAGGGTTTACCGGCATTAGTTTTCTTACCAAGACTATTGCTATGTTATTCTTGACTTGGTTGGGTATCGGGTTCTTAGGATTGGTAATGGCTATCTTTATACCGTTACTTACTTTCTTCTGGTTCTTTACCCATGTGGTTGAGGCATTTGTCATACAACACTACATGAAACTAAACACACCAAAACATTTACAGAGCATTCAGATATCATGAATAAACCAACTTATGTGGGATTTGAACACGATAAGTATCCGTGGAAACCTGATATTGATTATCGTAAAAATCCACATCTATATAAAATAGGTCGTGGTCAACAAGGCGTATTAATATGTCAACCGTATAAATCAGAGCTACATCCATTATGGAGATTTAAAACCCCATTTGAAGCACAAGAATCGTGTGAGGCAATATATCAGAAGTTCTTTGAGTATATGAAAAAAGATGAGTTCGTTGGTGTTGATATGGCTAAAAAATATTTACACATGGGATTCACTCGTAGTCGTAGATATTGGAATCATAGTTCAGGTAAGAAGTGGACTAAAGAAGAGATGGTTTGTAATTATTCTGGCCTACCATCCGTTAAGTCTTATGAATGGAAAGTTCTACCGTATGATAGAACTGAAAAAAGGTTTTATGAATCTAGCTTGATATTTCAAAAGTATTGGAAAGCGGCTAGGGAAGATAAACAATATTTAAAAATGAAAAAACAACATAGGAGTTTACAATGCTATACTTAGGATTAGGTTCTTTTGCAATAATATTATGGTTGATGTGGGTATTTTATAAAGATGATTATGGGGATTTCTTTAAGTTCTAATGCCTCTAAGCAAGTTTGGTAGAAGACATAAACATACATTCGGCAGAGAGAAGGAAGAATGGGATGGTGACTTTAGAAAACCACCAAAGCCAGATTCCTATTATGTTCAAGAGAAAGGAATATGTCGATGGTGCGGTGATAAGATTATTGAGAACGGTGTTCACAACACAAGAAAGACATGGCACGAAAAGTGTGCTACACAATACATGATAATCTACCATTCAGGTGAGGCAAGAAAACACATATGGTTACGAGATAAAGGTAAGTGTAAGGGTTGTGGTAAACAATGTACGAGAAGGGGTTGGGACTTAGACCATGTTAAACCATTGATGGAACAAAAGGGTAAAGCAGAAAAAGAATTGGATTGGTCTTATTACTGGTTGGATAATATGCAAACGCTATGTAAACCATGTCACAAAGAAAAAACCAAACAAGATAGGAAAAATAATGCTTGACATTTATGATAATTTTATGTATATTATTACGGATACTTTAAAAGGTTATCACTCAAAAAAGAATTTGAATCTTGAGAAAGATTCTTTAAGGGCGAGGTTCTTTATTTCCTTTCTTCCTTGCCCTAAAATTTATTAAATCATAACAAATGAGGCACAATAATGGCTAAGAAGATAGACTTATCACAGTTCATGTTGAATGATTCAGATTTGAAACAAATGAGAAATCTTGACAAGAAAACAATGAAAACAGATCCTAATTATAAAAAGAATAAGCGGGTTAATCTCGAATATTATAATGAGTCTGATTTAGAGGATATCGGTACTGATGATTACTCTGATTGTGATGGTAGAGAGGAAGTTGAAACATTGAGCGATGTTGGAATGGATATTTATTAAATATCCTTTTTTTCTATCGCCATAATCTATTTATGAGTATGGAGATAACAAAAAATCAAATTATAGATGTTCTTAATCTAATGATGATGAGATTAGATAGTTTAGAAAATGAACAAGCTAAACAAAAAGATTATATTGTTCAAATTAAAAAAAGAATGATACAATTGAATAATTTCATTAATGACATCATTGATATAGTAGAGGATGAAAGATACACCGAGGAAGAAGCGTATGCTGAAACCATGAAGATATATGACCAAATGAAAAAAAAGGTCAATGAGATGCTGAATGACTCTGAACTAAAAGACATAAATAAAAAAGAATTGTTATCAAACATAGTTGGCGAATCATAATTGTTACATAACATAATAATAATTTTACTTGGAATCACTATATCTTTTTTAGGTGTATTGATTTTTTATGCATTACGTAGAATTAATAACTATGAAGAAATAATATTAAATATAAACGGTAAAGTAGAGTTAATAAATAATCAACTAAAAGTAATAGATAAAAACGGACATTTTGAGGCTGACGATGAGGTCGGTTTTTTCTTTGAAGAGATAAAAGAACTTAACAAAGAGCTACAACAATTATTTGAAACAGAGGTTGATGATGCCAGTAAAGAAGAAGAGAAAAAAGAAAAGTAAGATTTATTTTGGAACACCAGTTCATGATGCTATAGTTGAGTATAATCATTCAACTGATGTAAAATTTAGACACAAAATATACACAGAAGAAATACATCCAGCATTTTTAAAGCTAGCTGAAAACATAATCAATACGTATAAGTTTACTTACTTTGATTATGGATTTAGAGACTTACAAGAAGAGGTTGTTTCTAATCTTGTAATTAATATGCACAAGTTTGATGAGACTCGTGGTTCTAAAGCATTTAGTTACTTTAGTATTATTGCTAAAAACTATTTGATTTTAAATAATAATGCAAATTATAAGAAATTAAAACTACATGAAAACATAGATACTCTTTATGACAAAGGCGCAAAAGATGAAAATTTTGAGAAAAAAGTCACAACCGAGGTTTTTGAAAAAACCATAGAATACTTTAATGAAAACTTAGATAATTTATTTCCAAAAGAAAACGATAGACACGTTGCTGAATCCATATTATATCTATGTAAAAACAAAGACTCCATTGATAACTTCAATAAGAAGGCACTTTACATTATGATAAGGGAAATGACTGATGTCAAGACATCTAAAATAACCCAAATATCTAATGTATTTCGTAAGATATATCCAAAGATACAAGAAGAAGTTTTGCTTAAAGGACATCTCGATAATCTAAATTATACAGGCTCCTTGTAACTTTTCTCACATTCTATATTTATTATTAGAATGTTATGGAAAAAGACTTTAAAATATTTGGAGACAAAAACTTTTCTGATTTATCTCAAGAGATATATGAGAATTCCAAGCTTAAAAAAACTCAGATTGATTTATTAGTCCAAGAGGTGCATGGTTACATACAAGGCATCGAAGATATAGCAATTGTAGGACCTATACTAAAAGAACTTATGGATGTCGGTGTCAAGAATGATGATAATCTTTTAAAACTTGCCACGGTAATCCAAAGGATAATGAACAAACAGGCTGATGCTGTTGAGGATACATCCTTGTTGAGCGAGTCTGAAAAAGAAGAGTTGATGGCTAGCTTAGAGGATGCAGCTGCTTCATTACAGAGTAAATCAGATGAGTTAACTAAGGACATTACGAAGTTAAAACCAAAAGGTAACTAATTGTGTCACGTCAAAATTCTTTAAAAAGTAAAATCAGAAACTTTGGTGATAACTTTGTTGATTCCGTTACTTCACCTGATCTAGAATTTCATATAGGTTCTGTAGAAAAGGTATTTAATAATAGGAGTGATGTAAGAGCTTACAAAGGAAAACTTCAAAATAAAATACCAAATAATCCATCAGGTGTAATTCTAATTAAAAATGTAAAAGGTCTATTACCATCAATAGGGAGTCAAACAATTGCAAAACCCATGCTAAGAGGAATTAGTGATTCTGTAGCAAAGGGTGATTTAGTTATTTTTTGCACCATAAATAACCAAACTTATTATTTAGGTCCTATAAATACCACCAATGAAATTACAAAAACTCCAAGTCCTTTTTTTGATTTAAGAAAAAAGACAATAGAGGATGGCAGAAAAAGTCAAATTGATGGATACTCTATAAACTTTCCAACTCCAAAATTTAAAATTAATAAATTACAAAAGAGTTTTATATCTAATGCCGACTACCCAAATGAAATTAATATTGGTGTGCCAGGTAGCATAGCTTATCATGAAGGTAGTTTTAGTGATGTGGTATTGGATGGTCGTTTTGGAAATTCAATTAGAATAGGTTCAAGACACTCAAATCCAATACTGAATATTCACAATGGTAGGTATAGTAGTTTTGAAGATTTAAGTAATGGTTCGATAATATCCATGATGTCATTGGGTTCTTTAAATGACCATTTTATATTAAATCAGGATTATACATTATCAAGTGACAGACGTATACGTATTGAATATCAAGATTTAGGTGAGGGGCAGTATCCTGGTTATTTGATAAATTATGGAAACGATGATATTGCTGAACCGAGAGAAGATGTATTTGATTATAATTATAGCTCCATAGAGAATGTAACACAAAATAACTCAGTCGATAGAGATCAAATTATAATGTTTTCGGATAGGATAACTTTTGATGCTAGAAAAAATGACATTACAATTTCATCATTTCGTAACATTAACTTAGGGGCTGGTAGAAATATAACTATTACAAATAAAGGATTCACAGTTATTGAATCTCAGAATATTTATATAGGTAAGGAATCAAAGAATAAAGCTCAACCTATGGTATTGGGTGATGAGCTCAGAATAATATTATTGGAGATTATGACATTACTGAAAGATTCAAGAGCATTGGTTCAAGGTGTACCGACTCCAATGGTTGATGCTACGTCATCTCCCATTTTACCAAGAATACAGAATTTAATAGATAGATTACAACCAAGAGAAATTGATGAAGAAACTAATTCACCGATACCAGGTTCCGGCGGTGGAACTAGATTTTTAAGTCAATATCATTATTTAGAACAAAACGTAAGAGGACAAGAATGAAGTTATCAGTATTTAAGAAGTTAATTAGAGATGTAATAAGAGAAGAGTTAGATTATAAATTTAGTCGACTTGAAAAAAAACTAGATGAAGTAGTAGTTAAGAGTAATGTTAGTAATATAAATGAAGCTAGAACTCAGGTGCCACAATCTACAGACTTCAAAAAATTAATGAACGATTCCGTTAGTTCCGATTCCAACGTTCCCACACCCCAAAGCAACGTTTCTGCACCCAAGACAAACAGTAATGTTTTGAACAATTTATTACAAGAGACTGCTGCATCAGGTGAATGGAAAACGATTGAACGAGATGGTGCTGATGTAAAATCAGTTCAAGATAATGTTGAACAGTTACCGGATCATCTTGCAAGTGCACTAACGAAGGATTACTCACAGATGTTAAAAATGGCAGACCAAAAATCAAAGGTAAAAAATGGGGCTTAAAACCGACATAGAAAATGCTTTCTTGAAGAACATCAAGGTTGATAAAGATCCTGATTACGAGGTATCTGCTGAGGGTAAAGAAAAGGTATCCGAGTTAGCTCAAGACCTATCTGATGCAATTGTCAATTGGGTAACTAAACAAGAATTCAGAGTGGATAAATTAAGTGCACCTGTTTTTATACCTGTAGGAAATCTATCACCTGTAGCACCCATACCAGCGGTAGGTCCTCCAGGTGCTCCACTTATTCAACCATTAACACCAATAACTTTAGGTGGTTCAGCGCCAGGTGTTCCTTTCATTGACTCGACTGCTGATGTGGATGTAAACGGTCAAACTGCAAATGGTTCTTTATTGGGTAAGAGTGCTTCAGATAGTTCAGTTGTAAAGTTAAGATCAAAAGAGGTTAAGGAAGCATAATGCCAATACTTGATAGAAGAAACAATCAATTCATAGAGGACAAGGATACCAGAGTATCCGTTGGAATTGATTTTCCTTTTGCAATAGTTCCTAATAAAGATGGATATTTTGCCACCACTAAAACGACAATCGAATCCGTAAAAAATAACATAAGATTACTATTGCAAACACAAAAGGGTGAAAGGATATTCCAACCAAATTTAGGCATGAACATACGTAGGTTTTTGTTTGAACAGATAACAGAAGACACACAAGTTCAGATTGAAAATGATATAGTAGATACCTTTGCTACTTGGTTGCCTTTTGTGGAGTTGAGAGAAATAGACATAAATACGGGCAATCAAGACAAAAATCAAATTAACATAAAGATAGTATTTAATATTAAGAGAGCACCAAATACAATTGAATCTGTTGGTGTAGTGTTGGAGTAAGGTAATGGCATATTCACAAGACCAAAAATACAAACCATCAAATGTAAAATACACGAGTAAAGATTTCGTCTCTATAAAATCTGATTTAATAGAATACACGAAGGCTTACTTTCCTGATACTTACAAGGATTTTAACGAGACATCACCTGGCATGATGTTGATTGAATTAACAAGTTATGTTGGTGATGTATTAAGTTATTACATTGATTACAATTACAAGGAAAACATCTTAGCAACCGCTACAGAAAAAAGAAATGTGGTTAGGTTATCTGAATTTTTAGGATATAAAGTAACACCCAACACACCGTCATTGGTTAGGTTGAGGGTGACGACAGACATAGGTGTTGATGCTGATGGTAATCCTGATTATAGTGCAGCTCCACAGAATCCAATAAATAGTGGATTACAAATAGAGTCCAATATAGATTCTAATTTAAAGTTTGAAACTTTAGGTGAGGTTGACTTCACGGTTTCTGGCTCACCCGATGTCCCACCAGTTGGGCCACCAACCTCATTTAACGCTAACGGTGAGGCAACAGGCTATACGTTAACAAGATTTGTACAGGCTGTATCGGGTGAAACAAAAACAAAATCATTTACCGTTACGAGTCCAACTAAGTTTTTGGAATTAGATTTAGGTGAGGATAATGTGGTTGAGGTTTTGAATTGTGTTGATTCATCTGGACAAAGATGGTATGAGGTTGACTATTTAGCACAAGACAGAATACTAAAAGAGACTCATTACACACAAGATGGTCGTGGTGATGCTTACAATCAAGATATCGTGGGTAGTGGTGTTTCAACCGATGTTTCTATTCCGTTTACATTGGATTATATAAACACTAATAAAAAATTTACAACTAAAGTAGATCCTGATGACAACACAACAAAATTACAGTTTGGTAATGGATTGAACAGATTAAATATTTCTGGTTCAAGTGGAGCTAGTTTATTCTCCATGATTGAGCAACAAGGAATAAATCTAACCGGTGTTCCAAGTACCGTGATAAATGCCAGCTTAAATAACCTGACAACTAACAATTCATTGAACTTAGGCGAAACACCATCAAACACCATAATGACCATAACCTATAGAGTCGGTGGTGGTGCTGATTCCAATGCTCAAGCTGGTGAATTAACCAAGATAAACAATTCAGATGAATCAATTACAGTTACAAATGACGAACCAGCTTTGGGTGGTACTGATGGTCAAACAGTTGATGAGATTAGAGAGAATGCTAAATCATTCTTTGCCTCACAGTTAAGATGTGTGACCCGTGAGGATTACCAAGCAAGAATACTGAATCTACCAGCAAAGTTTGGTAACATCGCTAAGTGTTACGTTCATAGAAACGATGATATTGGTACGTTAAAAATTTATACATTGTCTTATAATCAACAAAGACAATTAGTACAAACTCCTTTGTTAGCATTGAATAATTTAAGATTATACATAGAACAATTTAGAATGATAAATGACTCGTTGGATTTTGGATTTCAATTGCAAGATGATATATTTTCTGGCTACATCATAAACTTCGGTGTTCAGTTTGAAGTAAATTATGATAGAAGATTTAATTCCACGGATGTTAAATTAGAAACCATAAATGTGATTAAGGAGTTTTTTAAAGTTGGAAAAATGCAGTTTAGACAACATATAAATCTCGGTGATTTAAAATACAACATATTGGGATTGGATGGTGTCATTGGAATCAAAACATTAAAGTTAATACAAGACACTTCTGAAATAGATAATTTTCCGACCTCATTGAACTCAAAGAAATTTCATTTTTATAACGGAGATGGAACTCCATCTATCGGTGGAACTGCTGGATATGGTTTTCAATACAGTTTTGAAAATGCAACGGTAAACGATACAGTAAGACCATCGGTTACACCGGCAGTATTTGAACTAAGAGATCCTGATAATGATATATTTGGGAGGGTTGTATAATGCATCGTTACTTTTTTTCAGTAAAGGATACTTTTATCAATAGTGGTTCAAGCACAATAGATGGGACGGATTTTAAAGATAAAAATGTAGGACAAGATGAAATCTTAGAATTAAAAAAAGAATTTTTCAATAGGGATTTCCACTCGCATACAAGGGTATTGATTCAATTTGATACAGACGAGATAAAAAATTATATCACGGCTTCAAACATAGCCGGTGATTACAAGACATTTTTAAGACTGTATGAAACCAAAGGAACGAGTGGTCTAAGTGAAAACTATACCATAGCTGCTTATCCGATTAGTGAGTCTTGGGATGAGGGTGTTGGTAAGGAAGCAGACAACCCTAAAACAGTAGAGGGTTGTAGTTGGAAACATAGAAAAAATACTAACAATATTGAAATAGATTGGGAAACTCCTGGCGCCACTTATATAAGCTCTGATGAAGCAACACAGACTTTTAACTTAGAATCACCTGATGTTGAAATGGATGTTACGAGCATATCTAAAAAATGGTTTAGTGGTGAAAACAATAACTATGGATTTTTATTAAGACTATCGGGTAGCATAGAAACCACCACGAGTAGTTTTGAAGATTTAAAATTCTTCTCAAGACAGACCAACACGATATACTCACCCAAGTTAGAGTTAAGGTGGGATGACCATGTGGCAGCCAGTGGTTCAAATACGGGTAGCTTATCTCCATTGGATTTATCCGGTAATGTTGAAAATTATGTTTATCAATTACACACGAGAGAGGCCTACAAGGAAAATGAAACCGTTAAGTTTAGGTTTGGTGCTCGTAAAAGATATATAGATAAAAGTTTTACCACATCAATTCAAACCATAAGCGGTAGTTATTTTCCAGAGGGTAGTGCTTCGTATTCAATAATTGATATGGCAACAAACGAGGATGTCATTCCATTCAGTTCCTTTACGACCATGAGTTGTGATTCCGTGTCTCCGTATTTTATGCAAGACTTAAATGGTTTTGAACCAAATCGTGCTTATAAAATATTATTAAAGGTTAAACACAATGATGACCAAACACACATTTACGATGACGGTTTTGAATTCATACTAAGGACATAATATGTCATATCACACAACAGGATCTATGAGCAGAAGTTATGGTGGTGGATATGGTACTATTAAGATTTCACTACAAGATTTCGGAACGTTAAAGTCGGGCGATAATGTTCGTTACATGACCATCGGTGAAAGTGGTAATCCCACCGACCACGGTTCTGTTGATGTATACGAAATAAACGGACAAATAGTTTTAATTGATCCTCAATACACAATAGATACGCCTAACGCTCCACCATTTCAATCAGGTGATGTTATAATAGTAGATGTGTCATTACAGACAACAATAGCATCGGTTCAAAACATCAACATGGATGAATTAAATCCAATAATTGAAATTAATTTGGATTCTCCAATAGTATTCCCACCACAGTTTGTTTATGGGTTCGGAAGTTTAGCAGGCGAACCTTATTACGGTGCTTATCACAGACATCAAGATGGAACATTAATGATTGGGGGTGGTCAATTAAATGTCATTCACGATATGGTGCTTGAAGAAATAATTGTTCCAAGAGATGAGTTTGATTATAGCAGTTCGGAAAACACAGCAGAGCCCATCACGTTTGAAATAGATGAAAAATTAATAAAAGAAACCTTTTCTGATTTGGTTTACACGAAGTGGTTTAGTGAATTGGATAGTGATTATGTGAGTAATAATACTTTTTTTGACATGACTCAAGGTGGTCAAGAGATACCAATTAATTTAGAATTAAATACATTACAGACCACAATTAGGGATGGGCAAATAACAACAGGTAGAAATAATGACGAACAATTAGTATTTTTTAAAAAAGATAGAAATACACCAGAAAACAGAAAGGATTTAAACGATGGTAAATTATCATTGGTTATTAACAATATAAGTTCTAGTTTTGTAGACAATGGTGTTGTCGACTTGAGTGAATTCATATCTGATAAAATAACAGTCATATCTGAACTGTCGCCCGATGAAGTTACCATTAACGATACCGATATAAGCAAATACGGATTATCATTATATGTTGGACAAAATGCTCCGCCGGAAGCTTTTAAAATAAGAAACATAAAGTATAAGTTAAGATATAAAAACGGACCTAATATTAAAATTGATGTTCCGTTTGGTAATTTGCTTCACATCGTTAATAGCTTTCGTAGTGATAATGAATGGTATTATTATGAATGGGTAAACGTGTTGAACTTATCTCAATTAACAAACACGGTATCGGGACAAAAAATAAATCCCACAAAAGCCAGAGACATATTAGATACAAATATATTTGAATTATTACCACCACAATCCACACAGCAGACTCGTGTTGATAATTTTTTCCAAGAGTTCAATGAACTGATAGGACCTGAACCTGGCTTTCAAGACGTGGATAACGATGGCGTGGGTGAATCAATACAAAATGAAACACAGGATAAACAAGATAGAATAAGTTTTGAAAACAAAAGGGGTGCTTTTATAACTCGATTGGATTCCCATACGGAAGATAACAATGGTGTTAGAAATGTGGGAAAGACATTGGAGACCATGAGAAATCGTTTGAATAATTATTTGGGTGATGTTGATAATGTTGTGCAAGAAATTCAAGACCAAAGACCGATTTATGAAAATCAATCTACCGGTTTTTTAAAAATAAGAAAACCAAATCAAGCCATTATTTTAAGAGCGCCTGATAACGGTGAGTTAGAATTTCAAAAGAACAACTCTTATTTGAACGATGGATTTACAATAACCATGTGGGTAAGATTCGTCAGTAAAACCTCAGAGGGAACTCTTTTTAACTTTGGTAATCCATTGGAAGAAGATGGTAGTGGCATTAGATTGGAAACAAGAACCAATGTAGATGCTGATGGTAACTACAGAAGATGGATTAGATTAGCCGTAAGAGAACAAGATGGAACTTTACGAGACAATCATTGGGGAACTCCACAGAGAAGTAGACGCACCGTTAATCAAGATGGGAATACACCAGGTGTGGCAAAAACATATCCAACTGATAATGATGGAAATTTGTTAGGCTATACAAGTGATGTCATACATGAGTTATATCCACAAATATTAACCGATGATTTAGACGAGTGGTATTTTATATGTGCTACTTATAATCCAAACATTGAAGAGTTGAATTTATCCATTGATGATCCGTTAAGAAACAGTAAACAATATTGGTTGAATCATCTTAATGACGATAATGAGTTGGTTGCTAATAGTGGATTGGGTGCTAAATGTAAAGTGGAGATAATCAGTAAATCAGAATTATTAACTGCGCGTGGGTTCTTGGTTGATTCATTACAAATACAAGTGCTCGAAAATATAGAGGAACAGGAGACTCAACAAGAAGGGATAGATCAAACGGATAATGAACAAGAAACAGATACTCAACAGCAGACTCAACAGACTCCGACTGTTACATTATCAGGAACATTATCCATGCCTTCACCGGATGCCAGTGTATGGGCAGTCACATCCGTAAGCAATAATAACTTAGCACAACAGGTAGAGGCTGGTATGACCGTTACCTTGCTTCAGTACGGACAGACACAAAATTTTATAATCGAGTCGATAAGTGGAAATACGGTTAACTTAACTGAGCCGGTTCCAGGACAGAGCATAGGCTCAACGGTTGAGTTTTTCGTAGAGATAGAATTGGAAGATGAACAAGAATCTGATGAACAAGCACCGATGTAATGAATTATGACACAGTTTACAAAAATAGAGGATTTATTTAATCAATTTAAAGACAACCAATCAATAGGTGGGCATCCAACCGAGGGTGGTACAGGAAATGAATTTGTTAGGATATTTCAACCAGATAGAGGATTGGATGTTGTAATAAAAAATATAAATCATGGTTTAAAACAAGAAGATGATTTTACAATCTTTGTTTCGGCATCCTTTGACGAAAGGCAAGAATTAGGCACCACGACTCTAAACAATAGAGATTATTGGGAAAATTTAAATTTTAATTCAAATAACTTTCAACCTTACTTAACGGATGATAGAATTGTTTTTGAAACAGCCTTTATACAACAAGATGGCAATAACGAGTTAATCGTAAATAATGAAAAGAGATTGCAATCTGTAACTCATCAATTTTCTATCGATGCTGTTCCGTTTGTAATTAATCCAAATACAGATGAAATAATTAGATTAGATAGGTATTATGATAAAGACATAGATTTTGAAAAGTATGAATTAGCCACAGAGGGTAAAATAAATTATTACATTATACCAAGAGTATCAGGAAGAACAGATTTGGAAAATATCGATACGTATGGTTTTAAAACAGCTAAGACAGCAAATGGTGGGTTGAATAAATTTGATATTTATGCCGATAATGATGGTGATACAGGTTATCATTTGTTTAGACTTGATTGGGGTGATGGAAGTGAATTAGAACATACAAGTAAAACTCTAATATTAGAAAGCACAACCTTATTGGAACACGAGTATGAGAAGCCAGGATTCTACACCATATCTGGCGTTGTAATGTCACAGTTTGAAAACAGCATAGGTGGATATGAGAAATTTCAAACTAACATATTAATTAATCCATCCGAAGATTATGAAGTTAATTTACTTAACTATACTAATTTTGCCACAATAGGTGGAATCAGTAATGATTCCGTATTAGTAAAATCCTCAACTAATTTGGCTGGATTCAATCCAAAGGATTTTGACGACACCAAAGTTTCAGAAAAAATAATAGAGAAAATAAATCTATTTGATAGATTAAATCTATTTAATTTTTTTAATAAAATAAATAATTTATTAGTGAATAAATTTACAGAACAAATACAACCTTATATCAAAGAGATAAATGATGTGCCAGAACAAACCTTAATTACATCAAATATTGCTGGTTGTACGAGTCCAAATGCAAACAATTATGATCCTAATGCAACAGTAGATGACGGTTCTTGTGATTTTTCATATGTTGTAGATTGGCAATTAGCCGACCAACAAAGCATAAACTTTACTATAGATTTTCATGATATCGGATTAGCAAAACAATCAGACGACATAAATGAAAGCGACTATTATATTCAGTCTGAAATTAATCAAGGTGTTTCCGTAAATCAATTAAATAGTTCTGATTTTATAGCATTAACCAATAGTGGTGCTGATGAACTTCGTCAATTATTTATCAGATTTCAAAGTCAAAATAATCCACCAGACAATGTTATTCAGTTGTCAAATTCTAGCCGTTATAATTTTACGATGAGTCCTATCTTGGTTAAAGATGGAAATGGAAATTTAATTGGTGGGTATTACACTATTACACCTGATAGCATTCCAAATCCAAATAATTCTGGTGATGGTACTTTAATATTTTTAGAATCAAACAGCGATGATGTGATGGATCCAGGTGGGGATGATGATGGAGATTTTGTTGTAGAAACAGGTTTGGTTGCTGTTTCAAGTAATAATTGGTTTTATTATCCAAACAATAACATTGATTTTGACCAACCTTTTACGGGTGAGTATCACATTCATTATACTCAACAAGGAACTAGTTTTGCACATGCTGGTAGTGGGACGGTAAATACATCTCATGAAATACCTGATAACGAAATTATAAAACAACAAGCACCACCTGCTATTGAGTATAGTATTGTATTGCATAACGGAGTTCAAGATATTCAAAATGGCACCGTAGCCACCGAGGTTAGGTTTTTAGCATCAAATAGCGCTGGAATTCCTAATGGTTATCCAACAAATGGTGATTATGTGCAGGATGAAACTCTTGTATTATCAACTGGTGTAAGTGGAACTAATGCATTAATAGAACAAGGTAATACAATCAACGTGAAAGCAAGAGTTTTAGGTTCTAATCTAAATGAGTTTGAAGGGTGGTATGCTGATGAAAATTATGAAACAATATTAAGTTTTAGTAGCACACTACAGTTTACAGTTGGTGAAGGATCTTATCAAGGAAATCAAAACAACACCATACATCTATGGGCAAAAGGAGCTAGTGGAATGTAATGGCTAAAATACACAACGGATTCATCAATAATAAATTAAAAAACACTTTTAAAGATGGTGGTTTAAATAATTTTGATTTAGCCACAACCAAAGTATACAAGGGTGTGAAACCAATGTGGGAGCAGTTGGGCTTTCAAAATGATGATAGTGATATTCCAACTGATAATTCTTATTGGAAAAAAATAATACCATCTGATTTTACCTTTTTTAATTACTCAAACGTAATGGTGCAAGAGGTTGAATCCGACAGTCAGATTGGTGTTTCAACTGGTGCTAAAACACCAAGAGATAGTTATCAAGAGATAACAATATCTGAACAACAAGAACAAACGTGGAGTCAAAATTACACCTATCCTATTTTACCAAGATTAAATGAGTTTGGTATATTTGAACATCAGGTAAATGTTTCTAGCTCATACGGAAGTGAAGATGGTTTAATAACAAACCTACAAGACGAAGATGGTGATTTAATTTTTCATTTGGATTTAGGAAATTCAACCACAGATGATATCATTGATAAAACAGAGATAAATAAAATTAACTACAATCAAGATATTGAATTATCATTGGATAAAAATTTAAGATTAGAAGTTTTAACGACTAACACGCCTGATACAATAGAAATAGACAACACCGAACAGGCATTCTAATGGCTTATCAAAAGATAGAAAATTACCCAAGTATAAAGACAAAAGGAGTTTATCCATCTGGCTCAATCAAACAACTTGGATTGAATAGTGATGACTTAAAAAAGTTTTCATTGGGAAACTGGACTTCAATCATGAGGGGTGATGTATTCTTTACCTTTAGGGAAACGGGACAGGATGAAATCGTTGCTGATGAAAGAGGCAGACCTGTTTTTATCTCTTTTGATGAATCTAGATTTGAAGTGGGTATGTCTAGAATTGAATGCACACAAAACGATAACGGACAATATTCTAATTTTGGTGAGGTTGAAAGGCCTGATAGCGGAGATTCTGTCGTCAAGATGAACAACATTGGTTCTGTTCCAAATTATGAAATAGTGTTTCAACATGATGTCATTGATGGATATATAGATGGGCAGGAAAATATTGGTGAGGCAAAAACCGATAGACATTTGAATTTTTTCAAACATTATTATAGCGGAAATACCGTTAAAGATCCAACGGAAAGTGAAGCAGAATCAAATTCAACGCCAACAAACAACGATTTTAACATAAATGTTTCATTTCAAAATACAGAATATAAATCAAATAGAACTATGGGTTTTCAAGATTTTCAGGCATTCATAGTAGAGGGTTCGGATGTTGGAGAGAACAGAATAAAGGTTAGGTTTTACTCTAATGATGACGGTGAATTGATATCAAATCCAAAGGGTTTAATTAAAAAATTAAGTTATACATCTTTTGAGATGCAAGATGGTGTTGAGGATTATTTTGATAATGATAACAGAAACACGGAGTTTTACTTTCCCACCTTTTTCTTCATAAAGACTGCTGGTAGCGATGTATTTAGTTTAGGTAGGTTGATTTCATTTCCTGAGATATCAGGCGCTCAAGGTCTTGGTAATGATTTTTTTGTATTTGATGTTGTAAACACCGATATAACTGGTAATGAAAATTTTAGACTTCGCCTTGGTTATCCAAATTTTGAGTTTAATCCACAGATATCATCAGCAACACCAACGGTAGATGAAAAACTTGATTTTATAGTAGAGGTAAAAACTCAAGATGGGGATGAATTAATATATCATGATAGAACAGAAGAAAAATATCTAACAACCTCTTATCCTGTTGAAGTCAATTTAAACATGAATTTATTTGAATATCCAAATTTTAACAATGAAGTATCGGATAATGACGTATCAAGTTATTTAAGTGATTTATATTATTTGCCATTGGATGTCAATGTTAACGAATTTTTAGAAGATTTTTCTTACGGTGTTGACGAATCATACTTTACCTATCAGATAATTCAATGGGGAGATGAAAATGTTTTGCTGTCCGATGATGAAATTAAAAATACATTTTTCTTTAGTCTTTATGATTTGGATGAGTACCCATCGGATGATAATTACTTTTTGAAAAAATCAATAGCATCTCAAGGTCAACAGGCAATAGGAATTGAAAATCAAATCAATCATGTTTACAATACGCCAGGTGTCAAGTCAATAAAAATCATAGTGTATAG
>MDTB01174827.1_pt1 | contig 19137 bp, 11 predicted proteins | sample 811161 | NCBI WGS metagenome assembly MDTB01 (sample SAMN05326650, study PRJNA326480) | marine metagenome | isolation source: seawater | place: Mediterranean Sea | collected 2009
ATCGTTGACACTAAGGGATGATGTGTTGGATGCGAGAATGGTATCCTCACCACAACTTGCATCGAGGGTATGGAATACGGCTGATTTAATATCGAAGTCCTCAAACACTGCTTCAATCACGAGATCGGTGTCATGAGCGACGTTCTCAACGCCAATAACTCCGGTGATTCTTCCTTTGATATCTTCGACTTGCGCTTCTGAGAAAATGCGGCGTTCAACAGCCTCCTTGAGAAAGTTCGCGATAATACTCTGACCTCGTTCGACCCACTGAGCTTCTCGATCCACCATTTGGACATCGAATTGTTCCTGAGCAGTCTTTTGGGCAATCCCACTTCCCATGTTGCCGGCGCCGACGACGGCCACCTTCTCGATAGGTGCACTCATGGCTCTGCGCTGTTGCGAACCGTCCATGAATGCAACGGCTCGATGAGGATTAGGTTCTAACCTGCCAACTTGGACGAATGATGATAACCTCCGGTACTGAAAATCATTTGATGAATCGCACAGCAGCGATGGTCTCCACCCTTCTCTTGCTGCTTGTAGTATTCGTACCTGTGACGAATAGTCAACCGAATGGGAACACCGGAATTTCCTGTGGATGCCATGGTGGTCAGGATTCCTCGACCACGGTTTCGGTCATAGGTCAACCGACTTCGTACATTCCTGGTTCCACATACTCTTTGTCAATCACTGTTTCTTCGACCACGGTTTCTGGTGACTTGGGTGGATTCTCTATGCGTTCCACTGCGGGAACCTTCTCCAATCCAGGTCTTAATGCGAAACTCGATTCGGGAAAGGTCACACATTCCACTATCTCTGTGCGAAATTGGAGTGTTGATTGGACTGCCCCGGTTGCAGGTACGGGCACTGTCACCATCAGCGGAACCGGCAATGCTGCCAATGGAAACAGTGCCAATTCAGGCGATGCATGGAACTCTTACAGCATCCAAATTCCCGAAGCAACCTCGCAGAATTTAGCACCTACAGCATCGAATCTGCAGGTCACACCTGCCATACCAACTGTTCTCACAGGTCTCACTCTGATTTACACATATGATGATACGGAGGGTGATTCTGAATCTGGGACCTCGATTGAATGGTTCCGTGATGGAGTATCCGCCCCCGAGGTTGCAGATTCACTTACAGTATCTGGATCTTTTCTGTCTCGTGGAGAAACATGGAGCGTCACCGTGACCCCTTCTGATGGGACAAATCAGGGTACCCCGCAGAACCTTGGTTCAATTATCATTAGCAATGCTGCTCCGACGGCAGACCCTGCAGTTATCATTCCAAGTTCTCCGTCCCAAAGTGACAATCTAAGCGTGCAGTACACATTTGACGATGCAGACCTTGATTCTGAATCGGGGACAATCATTAGTTGGCATTTGGATGGAGTTCATATCCCTGAACTCGATAATTCCTCGACAGTATCTCGGTTGTATACTCGGACTGGGGACCTATGGACTGCATCTGTGGTTCCTTCTGATGGCCTCACACTCGGTCCATCCTCAAACGTGACCGTGGAGATAGGATCATTGAATTCTGCACCATCAATCGATTCACTGACATTAGATCCAGTATCTCCCATCTCCACTGTAGATCTGCACCTTACCTACATCTACAACGATGTAGATGGAGACGCCATTTCCTCTGTCGAGATTGAATGGAGTATCGATGGTGTGCATACACCAGAGCATGACGATTCCATGACAATCAATGCATCCCACACATCAAAAGGAGAAATATGGACAGTGCGAGTCCGAGCAACGGATGGTATCGATGAATCTCCTTGGACGGATTCATCTCCACGTACCATCATGAACTCTCCACCAGAACTGCTGAGTTTCTCACTTGGACCAGAGGATGCAACTACAAGCTCTCAACTTGAGGTGGAATATACTTGGTCAGATCCCGACCAAGATCCCCTTGGTGCTGTTCACGTCCATTGGTTCCTCGATGGCGAGCGTATCATTGATCACGAAGATTTACCGACAATTGCTTCTGCTCACACTTCGCGTGGCCAGGATTGGCAGGCTGAGATCGTGCTCGAGGATTCCGATGGGGCAACAAGCACAAATCATGCTGCACCTGCTCCTAATCATCGCTCGAATATATTGACTATCGGAAACGCACTACCTAGCATAGATCTCAACGTCTCATCATCAGCAATCGGTCAACCAGATGCTCTTAATCCATTGGAACTCAATCTTGAGATGGAGGACTCTGACGGAGATTTAGTGGTAGCAAGTATTTCTTGGATTAGGGACGGTTTCCGTGTGAGTTCCCTTGACAATGAGTCATTAGTTCCGATTCAATGGCTCACTGTAGGTCAAAGTTGGGTAGTCATTGTGATTGCGGATGATGGTCAGGGCGAAGTAGTCGAGATGGTCACACCCGAATTGGTGATTGGTAATCTTCCCCCAATAGCATCGTTCTCCGGAGACGAGAACGCATTGGTCGATTCCATCACGATTCTCGATGCATCGGATTCTATTGATTCGGATGGCGATATTGTCGCATGGTTCTGGACCATCGGAGAAAATACTTATGCGGGTAAAGAAATGGTATACGTCTTCGATTCTGAACCAACATCAGTCAACCTCACTGTGTTGGATTCAGATGGAGGTCAGTCATCGATTGAGAGGGTTGTCCAAGCTACTCTTGGAGCGACAATCATCGACCTATCTGTGACTAAAGGTGCTGAATCAATCCAGTTAGAATGGGAATGGTCTGGCGAACCCACGGAATTTCATGTTTGGCGTTCTTCGAAGATGATTCAAGATCGTCAAGATTTCGCGTCGGCAGTACTAATCGTGACCACAAACGAAACAACGTACCTTGACCCCTTCCAATTAGCAGGCGATTATTACTACACGGTCACAGTAGATATTGCAGGTGTAGAGAATCAACGGATAGTATCTTCAAATTCCGATTCGTTACAACTTACGACACAAGATGTCATTCTGAATCAGGATGAAACCAGTAATCTTGCATCTGCCCTTGTTGTCAGTTGGGTTATCATCTCATTACTCATCACTGGATATTCGTTTATCTTCTCAAGGAGGCCGTGATCATGAAATTCATTCGTGTTTTCACTGTGATTTTACTCCTTGGTCTTTTGATGGTACCTGTATTCGAAGCTAATCCTGGTGGAAATGGAGATTCTACTCGTGACTTTGCTTGTGGTGGTGCCTGCCATGCCGATCCAGACCTGTCGGCGCCTTCCTCTGCTCAAATTGTACTTGTCGCAGATCGTAACGAAACCTTCGTCGGAGGTCCACTCACGGTGACGGCGACCATTACTGGGATGGAACTCTCCGATTCAAGGCTCGTCGGGGTCTTTCTTACAGTAGCCACATTTGGTGCTGATGATAGTCCAGATCATGCAGGTTGGGTCATCGCATCGGATCCGAATGGTGGAACGTCGAATTACATCGAGAGACATGTACTGGATGCTAATCGGGGAGTTGAGGTATCTTGGGCCTTGTCTGCTCCTATGGATGAATCCAGCCATACTTTCCACATCGGTGTACATCATGGAGGCGATGGAATAGCACGTCTTGCTTCTACCGAGGCATCTGGTGGAATCGACATTGAGGTGGGTCCAATACCCGAGAACTTCCCCCAAGTCGATGCATCATGGCAACCTCCTACTATGCGTGGATTAGGTGAGGAGACGATGATTGAAACAATACTCCTGAATGTCACAAATGCTCAACTAGAGTGGCGAGTATCTGGGTCATTACAGACCAATATCATCGAGGCTACGGAAGAAGGCAATGTTTGGAATGCCACACTTCCTGCTGCCTTGGGCCCGGTGATAATCGAATACCGCTGGCTTCTCTCTAACGAAGATCACGAGACTACAACGGCGTGGATGACTCTCAGCGCAGAGGACACCTCCTCAATTGACGTGAATCCAGCTCGAATTCTGATGATTGCTTTAGCTATGTCGACAGCTGGACTTCTTATTGGAATCCAACGTCGATTAGCCATATCTTTACTCGACTCTGAAATCACCGAGTATCCACAAAGAGATTCCACAGGGGGTAATTTGTGATGGTTTCCCCAGCGGTCTTTCATGTAATCTCCACAGAACTTCTCATTGGTTCGTTTGCTGTATCAACTCTAGGGACTTTGATTTGTTCTGCGTTCTCAATCGTCCCGGGACTTTCTTTGCGTCTCAAATCGAAATTTGGTTCGACCTTAGACTCTGCAGCATACTTTGCTGCCATCTTTGGGATGTTCACTATCCCTGCAGCAATCATCACTGGGTACACGACATCTGAATCAATGAATTCCTTGGGTGCCATGTCAGTTAACAAAATGCTCCTGAGTGGCCTCTGCATTGGATTCTGGTCTTCTCTGATTTCTGGCCGAAGGATGTGCGGTTCCCGGCTTTGGGAACATCGTGGTCTCGCTGCTCTACAAGGAGGCATTGCATTGGCTGGATTTGGGACAGTCGTCATGCTTGGCTCTATTGGTGGGCAACTTGGTCGAGGAGAATCTGCTCTCGATCTCTTACCGTTCAAGTTCGTTATGGATGTAGCACCAACAATTGGGCTGGAACTAGCAATTGGTTTGCTTTTACTTTCAATGATTATCTTAGTTGTCTCACTCAAATTGATTGCTCGGCCTGTGATTCCAAATTTGTCAAAACAATGAACCAGTTGTATTGATAAGCAGGATTTTCAAATCTAAAATTATGCAGAGTATTCGTCGAGTCATTTTCATTCTTGTTTCATTGATGGTACTAGCCACTATTCCAATCATTGAAGGGAATTCAGGCGGCAAGCACAACCAAGCTGGCAATGGATGTTCATGTCACTACAACAGCGGCAGCGCACCGACTCTCAGTGAGAATTTCCCTTCAACCTATACAGGAGGGCAAACATACAACATTCAAATTTCTGTTTCGGGAGGTGTTTCAGGAAGCGCCGGTGGATTCAATGTTGTTGTTGACAAAGGTACGCTTTCAACTCCTGGCGTCGGTATCATGTCCGTCTCTGTGGACAGTTCTGGCCGATCCGCTACACATACGACGAATTCCTACCGTTCTTGGTCGTTTGATTGGACAGCTCCCTCCTCTGGAAGTGGGACAACAAGTGTCGAAATCGCAGTTCTAACTGCAAATAATCAGAATGGAAACAACGGGGATTCTTGGACTTCAACTTCGGTCTCTATTCCAGAGATACCTCCTGCGAATTCAGCTCCAAGTGCTACTAATGTGGAAATTAACCCCAATCCAACTGCTGGAGTGGGAGTGGATCTTGTCGCTCAATACACGTATAGTGATCCAGACGGCGATCCAGAAACTGGAACTGAAATTCGTTGGCATAAAAATGGAGCACTGGAGATAGGTTTCGATGGAAGGACTAGTATTTACGCATCCGAGACATCGATTGGAGAGAAGTGGAAGTTTGAGGTCAGGCCTTACGATGGCACGGATTACGGAACTCTGGTAATGAGTCCAGAGGTGACCATTGTGGATGCGGATTCCGATGGCGATGGTGTCTATGATACCGAAGACGCCTTCCCGAACGATCCCAATGAGGATACGGATAGTGATAGCGATGGTGTTGGTGACAATGCCGATGCTTTCCCTACTGATGCCACTGAGACAAGCGATCAGGATTCCGATGGTGTAGGAGACAATGCCGATGAATTCCCAAACGATCCGAATGAGACCACAGATAGTGATGGAGACGGCGTTGGAGACAATGGTGACGCCTTCCCGAATGATGCTACTGAGACGACGGACACTGATGGTGACGGTGTGGGCAACAATGCAGATGCATTCCCAATAGACCCGAATGAAACCACAGATACTGATGGAGACGGTGTAGGCGATAACGGCGATGCCTTCCCCACCGATGCTACTGAAACGGTTGACACCGATGCAGACGGCGTCGGCGACAATGCAGACGTATTTCCTACGAATGCAAGTGAAACCGTCGATACTGATGGAGACGGTGTAGGTGACAATGCAGACGTGTTCCCAACCAATCCTGCAGAGACCAAAGACACGGACGCAGATGGTGTAGGTGACAACGCGGACGTATTCCCTACGGATGCGAATGAAACCGCAGATAGTGACTCAGATGGCGTTGGTGACAACGGTGACCAGTACCCGTTAGATCCCTCGGAAAGTGCAGATTCTGACGGAGATGAAGTTGGAGATAATGCCGATGCCTTCCCAATGGATGCTACTGAGACCTTGGATACCGATTCAGACGGTGTAGGCGACAATGCGGATGCCTTCCCTACGGATTCTACTGAGACCTTGGATAGTGATTCAGATGGTGTAGGTGACAACACGGATGCCTTCCCTACGGATGCTACTGAGACCTTGGATAGTGATTCAGATGGCGTAGGTAACAACGCTGACGTGTTCCCACACAACCCGAACGAAACCGCAGATAGTGACTATGACGGTGTAGGTGACAACGCGGATGCCTTCCCAGGTGACTCGACTGAAACACTCGATTCGGACGGAGATGGACGTGGAGACAACGAACAGGCTGCATCAGAGGCTGCGATGCAGAAGAACATCACAATAGGAGTGTTGGTGCTTGTTCTTTCAGCAATTGCGATTGGTGTTGTTCTCTTCATGCGTGGTAAGAATGAGACCTCTCTTGTTTCAACGATGGATAAGGCGCGAGATTTGCAACCTACAGTGATAGCTACTGTGCCTGAGACAGTTCATTCTATTCAAGCAAATACTCCAACCGTTACGAATCAATGGACCGATGAGGCAGGTAACACCTGGCGCAGTATGTCTGACGGTAGTACCCTTTGGTGGAATGGTGCTGATTGGCAACAGGTATGAAATTTAGAGCGTTTAATCTCTGATCTTAGATGTAAGTCATTGAGATACATCCCATTTTTGGCAAAGTTTTCATGCTTATCGAATCTTCTTGGAATCATGGAAGAGGATGCAGGGTCATCAATTGGCCTTTCTACAATAATGAAGCTGACTGGCACCCTACCAATATTACTCGGAATAGTCTTTCTTTTAACGCCAAGAACTGCTATAGCAGTTGGTCCCCATCTTACTGAGTATGGTATTTTTGTGAGTATGTATGTGGGAGTGTTTGCAATTTTACTTGGCTTGTCACAATGGCTCGTATCGATTTATGTCAAGGAAAACCTACACATCTTCGGACGTTTCTTTGCATTCGGTCTTGGATCAACCGTATTATTGGAAATTTATGGTTGGACAACCGGCCTCATGGAATTTGAATTCAAGTTCTTATTCGCTACCATGATTCCCGTTTCCGCGACTCTTGTTTTATTGCTGTATTCAATTTCTCCCGAACAAACGGAAACTGATACCATTAACGAGAATTAAGTTCAGGTTTCTTGTCCTTGAATGATTGATTGTAAATCTCTTGCTCTACTATTGGAATCTAATCCGAGTTCTTTGATTTTCTTTCTACCGGCAATCCCCCATTTAGATCGATTTTCTGGATCTGCAGCTTCCTCAAAGGCTTGAAGCCATGCATTTTTGTCGCCGCGTGGCAATAGACGACCAGATACTCCATCCTCTACAGTTGTCCTGAATCCACCTTCGTCTACCATCAGGGCAGGTGTGCCCACCGCATGGGCTTCAACTGGAGTGAGACCGAAGGGTTCGCCATGTGCAAGTGAAATGATAGCACGAGCGGAAGCCATCAATTCTACTAGATCGGAATGATCGAGCCGTGGTGCGACTTCTAATTCCACTTGGTTCGATTCAGCATGTTTACTGAGCTTCTCAAGATCAGAGGGTTCACCTCCTCCAACAAGAACGAGCTTCAATTTTGAATTGGCTAACATGTCGATACATTCCCATGTTCCTTTGACCCAACTTGCTCGGCCGATGGTAACCACATAGGCTGAATCTGTTACAGTGGACTCCTTATCCGTGGTCCAGAGATTGGTATCTACGCATGGTAGGAATACGCCCGCTTCGATATCGAATACTTCCTTGATGCGTGACTGAATATAGGGAGAGTTTCCGCTAAATCGGACTTGACTCCTACTTGCAAGTTGTTTGACGATTTGCTTATCTCGGCGACGAGGGATAGTCAGTAGGAAACGAGTCAATGTTGCTGGCCTGGGTTGACTACCATCAATTCGTGCCCAAAGCACAGTTTCTCCATGTAATCCACGGTTCGGTTCGAGCATATGGACATGGACTCCAATCTCATCTGGTAATGCATCTACAACCTCTAGTGAGCCCGCTCCAGAGACGAGATGAACAGCTGTGATGCCGTCCAGAGCATTGGTCAGGGTGCCGGCATCTCCCCCACTTATCAGGAATCTGCGCCATGCCTTGGATGCTGCTCTGCTCGAACCTGCTGTGATTCGATCGATGGCAGAACAGCCTTCTGTCCATGTGTCTGTAGGCGTGAATAGTGGGATGCCCAATCGTTTCGTCTCGGCTTCAAGCTCAGGATGCGAGTGCAGTGTCGCAATACGGACCTCCTCGAAGACATGTGACCATGCCTCAAGTTGCCTAACGACATCACGTTCGGCTCCACCATACTGTGCGAATGATCCCTTGATGACGAGCAAGGGTGGCCCCTGCGAATCTTCGCTCATAGTTCGATGTTCTCCATCATTCGGCATCAAGGTGGCGACAGAGCGTCAGGGTTGAAGCGAAGATTCGTCCTCCATCCAGTATGGACAAGTCCGTTCTGGTGGTTCGTGGGGGCGCGCTCCCAATAGAATCTGGATTAGGACGGGCCCATAATGCCGTCACAGAAAGACTTCGCACAGGCCTAGTCACGGGGTGGTCACTTGCAGGTGAAATCGAACATCCTCTCAATGATGGTCAGGGTGCTGTAAAGCGCCTTCGTAAGAGGTGGTCACTTCACCCCCGCCAAGTGGCCTCAGAAATAGCCAATAGGACTCCAAGTATTGTTCACATCACAGATCAGGAACAAGCACATCTTGTTCCAGAAAATGCAGGATGCCCCGTTGTTGTTACTATTCACGACCTCTTCCATCTCGACCCTCAGGTCCTCGATACAGAGTGGGGCCCAATTCAGATTGGTCAGAAACCAGGATTCGTTCGCAGGATGGATATCCGTCGATTGATTGCAGGGCTTCGAAGAGCAGATGCTGCTTTGTGTATCAGCGAGGCCACGGCTGCTCACGTCAAGCGCTTCCTTCCAGAACTTCGCACCTTTGTTGTCCCTAACAGCGTCGACCTTAGTTCACGTGATCCTCGCTCTGGCCGTTACCCCTCCCCTAATCTCGAGCCAGATTCTATGCATCTTCTCGTGGTCGGAAGCGAAGATCGACGCAAGGCTCTTGACTTCGCATTGGAGATTATCGGTGCTCTCGATGTCTCTGTTCGTCGTGACGTCTTGTTACACAAGGTTGGAGCGGAGTCATCTTCGCTCGCCGAGCAGCGATTGAAGAAGAAGGCAACCGATCTGGGAGTTCGTATGCGGTGGCATGGGCGGGTCGAGGAAGAGGAACTTATCGCATTGGAACAGAACGTCGAGGCACTCCTCTTTCCGTCAGCTGCAGAAGGCTTCGGGCTCCCTGTTGTCGAAGCTATGGCCTCCGGTTGCCCAGTCCTTGTGAACGATTTGGGTGCACAGAATGAACACCCTCCAGAGCGAAGTATCCTTCCACCTTTCAATCGCGATATTTGGTGCACGGCTATCGAGGATATGCATAGAGTATGGACTAACAGAGATATGCCGATACGGCCGATTGATGAAGAGATGATTCGTAGTGCTGAGAAGAGGTCTCCATCTGAAATTGGTATGATTCAGGCTTCTGTTTATGACCAGATACTCTGATTGTTACAGAACATACGATTATATCCAGTCAAACTGCGGATTCTGAATACTTACTCGACCCTACGGGTCGTTTATTGGAGGAATCGGTTGTATGTTGAAAGTCAATGACCTCCGGAAGGGTTTCGGCTTTGGGCGACGTCGAATTGAGGTACTCAAGGGCATTGACCTTGAGATTGAGCAAGGGGAACTCGTCGCTTTGATGGGCCCTTCTGGATGTGGGAAGTCAACATTGTTGAACATCATCGGTGGACTTCTGGCTGGTGACTCAGGGAGTGTGGAATTGAATGAGTTCACCTATGGAACACGTCAGCCGTCGGGTAATGTCAAAATCCGGCGTCATGGAGTTGGTTGGATATTCCAGGATTTCCATCTTGTGGACCATCTTACCGCGCTTGACAATGTTGCCCTTGCTCTCGGCCTCTCGGGTCTGAGTGATACCGAGGCGAACAATCGCGCGCTGAAAGCACTGGAACGTGTTGGTCTAGGCGATAGGGTGGATCATATCCCTGACCAGCTTTCCGGTGGGCAACGCCAACGTGTCGCTATCGCTCGCGCAGTTGCCGGAAGTCGTCCCCTCTTACTTGCCGACGAACCTACCGGAAACCTCGACTCCCGATCCGGAGAGGAGATTCTGCAACTTTTCCACGATTTATGTCACGATTCCGAGGACCCAATATCCATTCTTATGGTTACACATGATCCGAATCTTGCATCTAAGGCGGACCGGATGTTGCTGCTCCGTGAAGGTAAGACTGCTGCATCTGATATTCGCTCTGCTTGGGGTGACGCTGTTGCCGATGATTTGGAGGAGGAGTGAATATGGTCTCCAAGACACGTGCCCAGCGAATCACCGACTTCATCGCGGATTTACCTTCAAACGTACGAACCTCTGTCGAATCTGCTTGGCGTGGTCGTGAGCGCGGCCTCGCCATCGTAGCAGGTGTATTCCTCGCATCACTTGTTATTACCACAGTTCTAGCGTACGGAAACGGCCTTTCCCAAACCTTCCTCCAAACAACACTTGAGGGCGATGTCTTCGATGCGAAGGTGGAACAACAGGCATCTCCCCCAGTACCTGGAGTTTCATCTGAGAACTCTACTTTCACTAACGATAGCGCTCTGATGGTTGAGGTATGCGAGGAACTCTCCCAGAGATCGGAAATTGCTGATTGTAGTTTCGTATTTGGGAGACAGGCGATTCGTACTGAAGGGAATTTCAACAATATCGAGGCGTTTACTGCAGGTTATCTCGCTATGGAATCAGTTACATCAGAAAATCCGGTACTAGAAAACGAGACCTTCGACTTCCCGGAAGCGGACGCAAATGGCCCTCCACTCTTCACCAAGCGAATGGTGCGTCTTCTTGGCCCAGGGGCTTTCGACGGGGCTCTAGCCGATCGCCATGATGCTCAGATGTTGAACGATATACCATGGCCGAGCCATCAGGATATGATTGACAACCGCAGTGTCATACTCCCTGCTAGTCTTGCAGGTCCCCTCGGTGTTCAAGTAAACGATACGATTGATTCCCTACAGTTTTCCTATGTCATTGAGACCGTAGCCGGTGCGGAATCTATCGATGATCGTGATTGCGAAGGATATGTTGAACGAACTCGTGGTGGAGTTGAGCACTGTCGACTATATGTTGTTGTGGACAATCTCAATGTGAGTGGAATTTACGAAGATTGGGCATTTGCTAATCCTACCTTCGGATTCAATCCGATCTTCATGGCTTGGTCCATGTTAGATAATGGGACTGTGACCACTCTCATGGATTCTGATCACGGCTATCTTGGGGTTGCAGTTGACCGTTCGCTAGTACCCACGTCTTCGACAGCAGATGCCGAGGATTGGATTAGTATTCTACGCCAGTCGGTGATGTATGAGGATGGCCCGGGAAATAACCAGAAATCCTACGGCGTTGGAATCGAGCTTTTCTGGTTCGACACAATCTCCGGTTCGATTCTCTTCATTGAAATCTTCCTAGGATTGATTCAGACCTTCGATTACATCCTTATGATTCCCATCATCATTTTGTCTGTTGCTATCCTCGTCTATGGGCTAATCCTATCGTTAGAGCAGAGGCGACGTGAAATCGCCATCCATCGGACCATTGGAGGTTCAGCGTCTCAACTACAGAGTATGGTACTGCGCGAGGTCTTTGCGATGAGTTTTGTTGCTTGGCTACTTGGATACATTCTTGCGATCCAGACTGTAGGGCTCGTCCTTTCCGCAGTTGGCTTCATGTCGTTTGAGCCATTGGAGTTCCCAATCAATGTCAAGCTTGGAACAATATCTCTCCTGGTAACTGCTTTTGCAACTATTGGCGCGGCTCTATTGTTTGGACGTGGACGGACGAAAGAATTCCTTGAACTTGAAATCGATGAGGGAGTTCGTAAAGTTCCAACCAAGAAGAAGCAGCGCACAGGTTTACAGATCTTGATGTTCAGTATCGGTATCTTAGCCGTTGTTGAGTCGAGGATTGAGGATACAACCGGCGAACGTGGTCTAATTGAGAACTTCTTTGTCGATGGATTACTGGGACTCTTCGGACCTTTCCTCCTTTGGATAGGAGGGGCACTCATCCTTGGGAGAATTGCTGCATTTGGCCCTCGCTTCTTTTCGATTTTGTTTGGATGGACACCGCTTCTGAAGGACATCCGTCGTGGATTGAAGGGCGGTGGTTCAAGTGAGTCAATTGGCCGTCTAGCTACCATTATGGTACTCACTCTATCCATCGTTACTCTTGCTGCTGTTCAAGGCGCAACTGGCACTCTTGTGGATGATCGGACTGCAGAATCTCAGACAGGTTCTGTGATGAGTGTACAGTTTGATGAACCCATGAACAAGACACAGGTCAATGCAATTTTTGAAAGTAATATCAACAATCTTGGCCTAGACGTTGACCCCATACGATCTACAGCTGTGAATGCCTTGACTGTAGCTACAATTGACGGTTCAATCTCTTCGGAAGCATGGGTCGTTCTAGATGGCCATGAGGATGTTCTCCTTTGGACTCAACAGTCCATTCCGGGTGATGATATCAGCCAGGTTGTCACTGGTTGGTCCGAGGGTGGTTTTACCGCAGGGGCTGAGATTGCATTTAGCCTACGCCTTCCAGGCGCAGGGGAAGGATCTAATGATGAATTTGAGCCGAAGTTCGACGAAGATTCCGGAGAGGTAGAGGTTGTTAGATTCATTTCGAATAGCCAGCGACTGAATATCTCCACACCCGATCTTGAGGAATTTACATCGGTTGAAGCACTAGGCCCAATTTTCGCAGAATACAACTGGAAAGCTAATCTGAGTCATTTAGATCTTAGTGCACAAGATATGTCTGATAGAGAACTCCAGCGAACAAATTTCACTTCCTCAATTCTCATAGGAACTGATCTCAGTGACTCAAATCTTCGAAAGTCGGTATTCTTCTACACGTCACTGGTAGGCGCTAACTTGAGTGGAGCCGATTTGACAGATTCCATTCTTATCACTCCCGATTTTGGATTTGGTAATCCGCTTGAAGGTGCCAACTTGAGTGGAGCCGATATGACAGGGATGTTTGGTATGGCAAACCTCTCAGGGGTTGACATCACCGATGCAATATGTCCTGATGGAACCTTTGCAAACGTAACGGGATGTGCCACTGGATTGTCACCAATACCACCATCTCAGGTAATGGAAATACTTCAGGCTGATATCGAGATATCCATAGAGCAGTCAGAATATACCACTGAACTGAATTATCTTGGTCAGCATGAGTATCTTCCAGGTCAATCTTCGGCGGATGCGGAAGGTACCATCATCATTGGAGAATCGGCTTATCGGACACTTTCAGGATTAGCCTCTAACGCTACAATCAATGCAACTGAATGGTATATTTGGGTAGGTAAAGGAACGATGCTACTTGCCGATATCAATGAAGATGATTTGACCTCCTTGCGTTTTGCGATTGAGGCAAACGATTCGGTGACTGGTGTCTCTGATCTTTCCTCAAATCGTGAATTAGTAGAACGCAACGGAGGCCTCATATTCGGAACGCCAGGCCTACTTAGCCTTCAGTTCGTCGTGGCGGCTCTAGGTTCGGTTGCTTCAGCTTTCGTATTCCTTTCTCTCGTACTCTCTCAACGTAAGCGTGAGATGGCTATCCTTCAGGCGATTGGTGCTAGTCCGAATCAGGTCATGCGTCTTGTCTTATTCGAAATCCTTGCGATAGTCATCTCTAGTATGGCACTTGGTCTTGTACTCGGTGCCGGTGTCGCACAATCCTTCAACGGATTCTTCTCGATATTCGGTTTCATATTCCAGATATTTGGCGGTGCATCTACTGTGATTGACCGCGAACTCGTATGGCCTTGGTTCGATCTTGCGATAGTCAGTGTTGCTGTTCTATCTGCGGTTCTTGTCGCACTGACTACAACAACGTTCAGAGCGTTACGTTCGGACCTTGCCGTGGTCCTAAAGGGAGAGTGAGGGAATGGTAAAGGAACGTGAGCATATGGAGGATTCAGTAGAGATTATCCTCACAGAGGAGGTCCATGTTGAGTCCCCAATTCCTGTACTGGAAGCTCACAATTTGTACCATATCTATGGTTCAAACCAAGAAGATGGCAATGTTGTTGCATTGCGTGGCCTTTCAGTATCAATCGGTGAAGGAGAGGTTGTAGCGGTAGTGGGTCCTTCTGGCAGTGGTAAGTCGACTCTTCTCAAGGCATTTGGCGGCTTGATGAAGCCAAGTGCTGGTTCGGTTTTTCTCAATGGTAGGAATATGACTAGAATTACGGGTCAAGAACTCGTTAGCTTGCGACAAGAGACAGTTTCTTTCATATTCCAAGAAGGGAATCTCCTTCCAGATCTTAACGCGCTTGACAATGTGGCCCAACCACTACGTCATGCTGGCGTTCGTGCACGCGAGGCCCGAAGGCGAGCGATGGAGATGTTGGAATCGCTTGGCATAGAGGATCGTGCGCGATCCCTCCCCGCGACTCTTTCTGGAGGTGAGGCACAACGTGTAGCAATTGGTCGAGCACTAATTACCGATCCGAAGATTATCCTTGCAGACGAGCCGACGGGTGCTCTTGACCCAATCTCAGGGCGTCGTATCATTGACCTATTTCGTCAACTCAACGAGCAACGTGGAGTCGCCTTCCTTATCGTAACACATAGCAAGGAGATATCCACTTTTGCGAACCGTGCTCTTGAACTCCGTGATGGCCGCTTTATTGCTCAGCATGGGAACGATGTCGATGATGGTGATCTCGCATCCACGCGTGAACTCTTGATTGATGATACTGGAACAATGTCACTTCCACCAGATGTTCTTGCAACTCTAGGTGGGCCTGGTCGCTTCGAGATTAATGACCTCAATCGAGATGGTATCTCGATGGAACGTGTACTTTCTGAGCGGATTGCAATTGAAGGAAATGTCGAGATGATTCTTGCTCCTGCATGCCCTGCATGCGCTTACATTTACGGAGAATCCACCGACGAGGAATGCCCCTCTTGTGGTTCATCTCGGCCGATGGTAGCATCTTCCTGAAATTGAATTAGTTCTCAGATACATGAGAATGATGCCACAACTAGACATCCTTTGATATGCCGTAGTAAATGGTTGATTGTTTGTGAAGAACCCATTCGATTCTCTGACTCATTGGAGTATTGATCGACCAAAGACAGCAGTAGCGGCATTTATCACTCTCATTTTGGGTCTCTCGATGTTCGTTGCTGGTCCAATCCCTGAATCCCTTGGAGTTGGGATCGAGTTTGACAACTCAGAGGATGCATTCTTCCCGGCTCGGGAATCAAACGAAGATGTTAATCTCCTATACACAATCGAAGAGACCTATACTTCCTCGATTGATATCGTTCGCCTCATGGTTGAATTTGAGCCCGGTGCGCTTGAGAATGAATCTACCTGGATGATGCTTGCGGACCTTGAAGCCGAGATGATTGAACATAGCAATTCATCTGAACATAGATTGGATACTGGCATTGGTTCAGTAATCGGACCCGCCTCTGCAGCGTACGGTTGGTCAATGATGGTAGACCCAGAAAATGTAACTTGGTTAGAGGCAATTGATGATGCGATGTTTGATGCATTTGCTTCTAACACCTCTACATTTTCCGAGAATCTTGCTACATTACAAGCAACATTAGACCAAACTCCGATGGATCCTGTAAGCATTGAACCAGACGCGCTTAGAGAATGGACTCCTGAACCGGGTTGGCTGCAACGTATGGATGAAGGCCTGAATCGATTACCTTCATTGGGTAAATTCTCACCCCAAGCAGGAAATTTGAGGAATATAGCGGTTCAAGTTGACCTATGGGACAACACTTCAATCCAGCAGCAGATTTCAGATATTGAGAATACGACTTGGAATATTTCCATGTTTCATATTGCAATGCAAAATTCAATTCCATACAAGGAATTGATTCTTTCAAACATGCCTACTAAGGAAGCAAATGGTGATGATTTTGTCTTGATTCCAGAGGACGATCGTTGGTCTAGAATTGATGTGGTTACGATATCGATGTTCATCGATAATGAGCCAGGTGCATGGGGTGAAGTCGAAGGTTGGGAATCCACATATCATCTGGATGAACCACTTACGGCGCGCGCAATCATCGACAAAGAGATTCAGAATTGGACCATCGATCTTGCAGTTCATGGACAGGTTATTGCAGGAGAAGATGCTGAAATTTCAGGAATTTCTTTTGCTCACTTTGAATTAGATCAGAATTCCGCAATCGGAGCACAAATTGGGCAACTACTGGGTATGTCAGTGATACTTCTCTCACTGATTCTACTGACACAGTTCCGAACGGGTCGAGACACTGCTTTGGTTCTATTTACAACAATTCTTGGGATTCTTGGGACATATGGAATCAGCGGCATCCTGAAATTGACATTCAATGCCGCGATGAATTCTATCCCTATTCTTCTGCTTGCCATTGGCGTGGATTATGGGATTCACGTAGTTGCCCGTTACCGCGAGGTTCTCCGAGAGGAGGGCGAGAGAAATTCACGGGATTGTGAGACTCTTCGTGACTTCCCGAAGGAGATTCGTGTCCAAGCCATACGAAGTGGAGCAATTCTCACTTCGGGTGCTCTCCTTATTGCAATTTTTACCGATATGGTGGGTTTCCTTTCCTTCCGATTCTCAGATCAGAAGTTCCTCGTTGATTTTGGAACCGTCATCGCGATTGGCCTGTTTATGATCTACTTCCTGTCGATCACAATGCTCCCCGCTTTGCTTCGGTTAATGCCGCCTGCGAAGTTGAATCTTAGAAAAGCAGCCAATGTGGAACCAGGACGGATAGGCTACTGGTTTGGTTCCCTTACTAAGAGGCCAGCTGCCGTCCTCCTTGCAGCATTGGCATTATCCATTCCTATGGGTTACGCCGTCACCACTTTGGAGGTTGGTTTCGATACTCGTGATCAGTTAGATGATAGTATTCCGGTGGTGGAGGATTTCCTTGTTCTATTCGATAGATACGACGCAGCACCTGCTCCAATTTACGTGCGTTATGATCCTTCTATCGCTTTGTTTTCTTCCGAGGGATGGTCTTCAATTTCTACATTGGAATCGACAGTAAATTCTACTCCTGATGCAGCGGATGTTTCTTCAATTCGTTCTACGCTTGAATCAGCCGCTACAAACGATCCATCAATTGCAATTCTTCTCTCGTCTGTCCAATCTGAACCTGCCGTAGATTCTCATTGGACGAATCTATCGACATGGGCCCTTACCAATGAGACCGGCCGTGAACTCACATCACGTTACATGCCTGATTCGGGGGATGAGACAGTCATTCAGTTTTCGACAGCTACACTAGATTGGAGTGACACGGTAGCATTCGAAGCATCACTTGTTGAGAACCTGAACAATGCCGGTGTAGAGGGTGAAATTGGCGTTGCTGGACGACCCCTAGTGCTTGCTCAGGTCACCGAAGGCGTAGCATCGGCTGCAGTAATTTCGACAGTCGTCGTAGCAGGTGTGATTCTTCTGATGCTTATCGGATTACAAACGGCGGAGAAGAGGGACCTGAAACGTGGTTCAATCACGGGCGTGTTTATGTGGATCCCATTGGGGGCTGTCGTCATTTGGGTCTACGGTCTGATGGGTCTTCTAGGATACGAATTGAACGCACAGACTGTGACAATTGGTGCATTGACCCTTGGACTTGGGGTGGACTACGCTGTCCACTACGCTCATCGTTACGAGGAGGAACGTGAAGCGAATCCGAATGGGTCACCTGAGGAATGGGTGGCTCGAACTACGGTTACAACTGGGCGTGCCATGGCAGGAGCAGCAATCACTACTGCAGGCGGTTTTGCGGTGCTCAATCTTTCAGCGCTGGTTCCGTTGCGTCTGTTCGGTCAAGTATTCCTTGTCGCAATCACACTCGCTTTGATTTCAAGCCTCATCTTGTTGCCCGTGTTACTTTCAATGAGGCCTGATGAGACCGAAATGACACAAAATATTGCTGAGTCCGAGTGATTCAATCAGTCGTCCAACTCTAAGTCAAGAGCCAGAGATTGCTCAAGTTCTCGAATCCGATCTTGCATGTCTGCAAGGGCCTTGCCAGTGATCTTACCTGTCTTGACCTGCTCATAGAGAGTTTCGAGTTCTGCTGTAATCTCGGAGTGTTCCTTGCGCATGCGTGCCTCTTCAAGACGATAGGCAGCAACGGCTCGGCGGCGTCTCTTATCCTTGTCCTCAGCCTTCTTTGCAGCGACCTCTGGGTCGGAATCCACAGGGGTTTTGTCGAGTTCAATTGCCGTTGGGAATGGAATTACTATGCCTTCACGCTCAAACGCGCGATCCATACGCTCAATGAGATAATCACGTGATATAATCTCGTCATTATAGTCGCCAATCCAGATGAATAGCCGATACATCTTGGCGTAGTCGCCAAGTTCAGTCATCATCACTCGGGGCCGTGGCTCTGATAGAACATATTGGCAGGAGCGAGCAACGCGGAGCATAACCTGCTTCACATGTGCAGAATCTTCGTCATAGGCCACACCGAAGTCCATCTGTACTGAAATTCGTCTTGCGACACCATCTCCACCTCCACGTGCGTAGTTGACTACAGTAGAATCGATGAGACTGTTGTTTGGGATGACGACGAGTTCTTCTTTGAGGGTGAGTAACTTTGTTGACAGAATTCCAATAGATACTACCGTCCCCATGACTCCATCGACTTCAATTCGGTCTCCAACCTCAAAGGGCCGGTCTAATGCTAGCATGAACGAGTTGACAATATTACCCAATGTCTGTTGGATTGCGAGACCGATAATTAAGGAGAATACAGCCAAACCTGCCATCACACC
>MDTB01186363.1_pt1 | contig 19136 bp, 19 predicted proteins | sample 811161 | NCBI WGS metagenome assembly MDTB01 (sample SAMN05326650, study PRJNA326480) | marine metagenome | isolation source: seawater | place: Mediterranean Sea | collected 2009
ACAAGAGCAGTTCCCATTAATAGTTCTTTTTTCATAATTACTCCTTTTGAGTTAATGAATATTCATTAAATGTAAGAAACTAATCTTACATGGACGTGTATTTATAAATAAATTGAATAAATTTCAAAAAAAGCTTAAAAATATATGTATTATTTTAACAACTGTTGTTTTTTTACAACAAAATAAATATGTTCAACATAGAAAAATTGCTAGAAATTAAGGATTTAATAAAAAAAAAACAATAAAATAAGCCAAATAATAGCAATATCTAAAAATCATCCAAAAGAAAGTGTTGTTGAGGCCATTAAAAATGGTGTTAACATTTTTGGAGAAAATAGGGTTTTAGAGGCAAAAAACAAATTTGAAGAACTAAAAGGAATATATCAAAATATTGAATTACATTTAACTGGTCCTTTACAGTCAAATAAGGTGAAATTAGCAATATCAATTTTTGATGTTTTTCACACACTAGACCGTGAAAAGATTGCAAAAGAGTTTTTTAAATATTCTGAAGATATAGTTAATAAAAAATTTTTTATTCAAGTTAACACAGGTGAGGAAAAAACAAAAAGTGGTGTATACTCAAATAAACTCAAAGATTTTCACGATTTTTGCAAATTTGATATGAAATTGAATATAGTTGGTTTGATGTGTATTCCACCAATAAATGAAGACCCCAAACCCCATTTTACCAAGCTGCAATTACTTGCTAAAGAAAATAACATTGATAAACTAAGCATTGGTATGAGTGGCGATTATATTGAAGCTCTTAAATTTAATCCAGCATATATAAGATTAGGCACAGCACTTTTTGGAACCAGAAATTGAAACAAAAAATAAACATTTATACAAACATCAAGAAACATAAGTTTTTTAATCAAATTACTCCTGAATACACTTTTGATTTTAGGCCTATTAATGAACTTTCCTACAACTCTATTTTTAAAGACGATGGCGGTATTATTATAAACAAAAATACAGATGAAATTGGAGTTGACTTAAGTGTTCTTAAAAAAAACTACATAGTTTTAACTTGCGATAAAAAATTAAACCGCCTCAAAAATAATATTCGGATTATGAAAGTGCCACTTTTTCCTTATCAACTGAAAAGTAATATTGAAAATTTTTTATTCAATCATTATTTACAAATAGGTCACCTTTTAATATTTGACCAAAAAATTCAGAATTTAAAAAATAGCAAAAATTGTCCTTTAACAGATATAGAAAATAAAATTTTAGTTTATTTAATCAACAATAAATATTGTACAAAAGAATATATAAAAGAAAATGTTTTGAATATTAAATCAACAATTCAGACTAATTCCGTTGAAACTCACCTAACTAGAATTCGTAAAAAACTTGACGCACTCGACTCAAATTTTAAAATAAAATCAAAAAATAATATAATATCAACAGAAATTAGTTAAAAAAACTTGGATCAATTAATTTGAAAAATTTGCTATTAAATGTTTCATTATATTTATGATCAAAAAAAGATAAACTCATATATTCATCATTTACAATAAGTTTAATTCTTCTAATTATTACAGGATTATTCTCAAAAAAAACTTCTATTTTAAATTCACCAATATTGTTAAAACCTTTTTTTTCTAAAATTATATTATTATTATTTTCAATTAATATGGCCTCATTAAAAAAATCATAATTATTAAATGTGTCATAAAAAAACCACGCTGGGGTATCTTTTGGATTAAAAAATTCATCTTCATCAAGTTCATAATTATAGTACATTCCTTTGTCTTTATCTAATATTATAAGTATTTTTGATGGGTTTTTATACTCAACCCTTACCCTTTGATCACCAATAAAAATTTTCCCCTCACTAATCTCTATACCATCATCTTGAATAAAAGATGCTGAAAAAAACTTTAGCTCATTTAAGTAATTTTTAATAACTGTGCTTTTATTTTCTGTAGATAAAACTGCCGTATGAAAGGAAACAATAAAAATAATAAATAAATATAAAAATTTATTCTTTTTTAAGGACATGTCTTTTCCCTGCATTGTTGGCCTCTGAAATAATTCCATCTTCCTCCATTTGTTCTATTATCCTAGCAGCTCTATTGTATCCAATTTGTAAGTATCGTTGAACATAGCTTGTAGAAACTTTTTGCTGTTTTATTATTATTTCAACAGCCTTATTGTATAATTCATCACTATTGTTTGAAATTAAGTCCCCAGAATTGTTTGCATTTGTATTTATTTCATCTAAAGAAATTTCTTTTTTATAATCAAAAGTAGCCTGTTTTTTTATAACATTTACAACATCTTCAACTTCAGCCTCTGAGATAAAACCGCCATGTAATCTTTTTATGTTTGCCCCATTTTCTAACAACAACATATCACCACTTCCAAGAAGTTGTTCAGCGCCCATTTCATTTAAAATTGTTCTACTGTCAAATTTACTAGCAACTTTATAACTTATCCTACTTGGAAAATTTGCTTTTATTGTTCCTGTTATAACATCAACACTTGGTCTTTGTGTTGCAGTAATTAGGTGTATCCCTGAAGCTCTAGCCATCTGAGCAAGCCTCTGTACTAATGACTCAACTTCTTTTCCAGCTACCATCATTAAGTCAGCCATTTCATCTATTACAACAACTATAAACGGCATTTTCTCTAACTTAATCTCAACTTTTTCAATAATGGGCATTTTTGTATCACTATCAATTCCTGTTTGAACTTCCCTAAACAATTTTCTTCCCGAAGACAAAGTTCTTAAAACTTTATTATTGTAAGAGGAAATATTTTTGACATTTACAGAACTCATTAATTTATATCTATTCTCCATTTCACGAACAACCCACTTTAAAGCAAAAACTGCTTTATTAGGGTTTGTGACAACTGGTGTTAGTAAATGTGGTATGTCCTCATAAATACTTAATTCAAGCATTTTAGGATCAATTAAAATTAATTTACATTCATTTGGTTTAAACTTAAAAAGTAAACTCAGAATCATTGTATTGATACCAACTGATTTTCCAGAACCTGTAGTTCCTGCAATTAATAAGTGGGGCATTTTTTCTAAATCAGTAAAAACTTTTTCTCCCGATATGTTTTTTCCTAAAGCTAATGTTAGAGCATTCTCATCTGTTTCATATCTATCATCATCTATTAAATCCCCAAATAAAACACCATCTCTTTTTTTATTTGGTATCTCTATTCCCAAACTGATCTTACCAGGTTGGGACGAAATTCTTGCAGATATAGAAGACATTGCTCTTGCAATGTCACCTGATAAACCAATAATCTTACTTGATTTTATTCCTGCACTGGGAACAAATTCAAAAAGCGTAACTATTGGACCAGCTTTAAAACCTGTGACTTTTCCCTCTACACCATATTCTGATAAAGTTTTTTCTAGCTTATCTGCAAGCTCACTATTAATTCTATTTAGTTCTTTGTTTGTATTATTCTTTAATTGAGATTTTTTTAAAATATTTTTATTAGGTAGTGTAAATTTGAACTGATCTATCTCTAATTGTTTAGTGCGTATTTTTTGTTCACTACTATTTTCTTTTCTAGAAAATAAAGCGCTTCTTCTAATGGTGGGCTCATTTTTAGATTTAATTATTTTTTTTGATCGTTTAATCTTAAAGAAATTTCTAAAAAGTGAGATAAAATTTAAATATTTTAAAAACTTAAGATATTTTAAGATGAAGAATATATTTTTTATAGTGCTATATTTAATTGAGAATGAAAATACAACTAACGCTATACCGCTTATTAACACACCTAGATAAAAGAGATAAATTAAAATACTGTTTGTTAAATCTTTTAAAAAAAAATTACTTATTAAATCAGATATAAATATTGATATTATGCCAGATTTAAATGAGCTTATTCCATACGAATAAATAAAAACACTAACAAATAATATGCCTATTACATTTGATAAAAAACGTAAAAATAAACGATTATTTTTAACACCAAACAAACTCTTAAATCCTTCAATTAATAAAAAAAACCCAAAAATATAAGACAAACTTCCGATTAGAACTATTGAATAACTAGATATTTTTGCACCAAAAATTCCAAAATAATTTAAAATACTTTTGTTCAGCTCATTGTTAGAAAATGTGTTAAAACCTGGGTCATTTTCACTGTAAGATACTAAACTGCCAAGATAGACAAATGAAAATGATACAACCATTACTCCAAAAAATAACTTTATGAAAAATTGTCTCAATGAACCATACTTGAACATATAGTTAGATTGTAATACATCTAGATTGTGTTAATTCGAAGAAAATTATGAAAGAAATATATTCTGATATCAATATTGTAGGAGGTGGCCTGATAGGTGCTTTTGCTGCTTACTCTTTGTCAAAAATTGGCTTTTCAATAACTATTGTTGAAAAAAAAGATTCTTACAATGCCAAAAAAAATATGGACTTCAGAACTGTTGCAATATCTGAGGGAACAAAAATATTTCTTGAAAAAATTAATCTTTGGAAGGATATAAATAAATTTGCTGAAAAAATTAAAAAAATAAAAGTAATAGATAGGCAATTTTCAAATAATTTACAATTCGACAACTCAAGAAGAAACTCAAACCTTGGTTATATAGTAAAAAATAAACATTTATTAAATGTTGTTTATAAAAATCTAAAATCTAAAAAGAATGTTAATATATTTAATAGTGCAAAGATAGTTGGTTTTGAAAAACATGAAGGCTTAATAAAAACCAATCTTGATAAACTCTCTATAAAATCAAGTTTAAACATTGCTGCAGATGGAAAAAATAGTTATGTAAAAAATTTCTATAAAACACCTGTTTTTGTTAAAGATTATAAAAAATCAGCTTTAGTTGTAACATTTACACATGCAGAAAATCACCAAAACACAGCCTTTGAATTTTTTTATAAAAATGGCCCATTAGCTATTCTTCCCATGCAAAATTCTAATGGTGAATTTACTAGTTCTATTATTTGGACAAATAAAACAAAATACTTAAATGAGATTTTTAAATTAAATAATAAACTGTTTAGTTCTTTGCTAGTTAAGGAAACTCAATTTGCTGTTGGCAATATAAAAAGAATTATTACTAAGCAAACCTTTCCTTTATCAGCCCACTTAAATTCAAAATTTTATCATGATAGAACTATTTATATTGGTGATGCAGCGCACTCCTTTCATCCTATAGCAGGCCAGGGTTGGAATTTAGGCATGAAAGATATAGAAAATTTATTTAAACTAGTTAGTAAATACAAATCTCTTGGAATTGAATTAGGCGATCAATTTTTTTGTAATGAGTATCACAACGATAACTTCTACAATGCTTACAGACTTTATCAAGTTACTGACAAACTAGACAGCATTTTTAAAAACCAAAACCCTATAATATCTTTTTGTAGATCTTTTGGGTTAAGTTATTTACAAAAAAACAAAAAAATTAATAATATTATAAGTGATTTTGCAATGGGTATCAATTAACAGTATTATTGTTAATATTACCGATAAGCTCTAATTCAATTATTGAAATCAATTTATTGTAAAATTCTAATAAATTATCTGTCTCAAGTAATGCTTGTTTATCAATATTTTTAAAGGGAGAAACCATTGCAATAAACTTAATTATTTGACCAATTTCAATATTTTCTATTTCTTCTAAATTTAAATTTATTTTTTTAATTTTTATATAATCTTCATATTTTTTTAAAATTAATAACTTTTGATTTTCTGTAAAAAAATCCTCTTCATCATTATTTTTAATCAGACTAGCATTAATTCTTCTAAAACTATACTCAGGTTTTAGTTCTTTAATAAACTTAAAACAACTCACTCCTTGTAAGCTTATTAAATATCTTCCATCGTTTGTTTCATTGAAACTATGAATCTTCCCAACACACCCAACATCAAATAATTGATCATTTTCATTTGTTTGTATCATCCCAATCTTTCTATCTCTAGCCAAAGCATAATTAATCATTTCTATGTATCTACTCTCAAAAATATTTAGAGGAATACTTGTGCCTGGAAATAAGACCGCTCCATTTAATGGAAATATAGCTAATTCCATATTATGAAAATATGACCTGAGAAAGTTTTTTCCTATATTCAACTGTATGAATATTAGAATTTCCCAAAACAGAAAAAAATTCTACCATTTTATTTTTAACCAAATCTTTATTTTTAGGATAATTTTTTAATAGCAAATCCATGCTATTTTCATATTCTTGAATAGAAAAATATTTATCTGCAACCTCAATGATTAATTTAATATCATTTGGTTTTTTTTCTAAATTAGCTACTAATTCACTAATATCAGGACCAGAAATATTATTTTTAATTATTTGTAATTTATTTATTATTTGTTTAATTTCCTCTTTATTTTTTGTTTCATCATCTAAAGAATCAACAAATAAATCAATCTCTTCAAACTGATTTAATTTTATTAGACATTCTAAGTATAAATTTTTTGATAATATTTCCTCTGGGTTATTTGATATGAAATCCAATAATACATCTTTTGTTTCTTCAAATTTATTTTCATCCATACTCTTTTTAACTTGGTTATAAAACTCTGTAAAATCTTCATTAATTTTTGAGCCTAAACATTTTTCAATAAATTCAATTACTTGTTTTTCTGGAAGCACACCCTGAAAAGCATTTGCAATTTGTTTATCTTTGAAAGCATAAACTGTTGGAATAGATTGTATTCTTAGTTGAGAAGCAATTTGTTGGTTATCATCTATATTAACTTTTACTAAAGTTACTTTGTCTGATCCTCCTATAATTTTTTCCAAAACAGGAGTAAGTTGTTTACATGGTCCACACCAAGGTGCCCAAAAATCAACAATTATTAACTTTTCTGCACTTGCTTCAATTACCTGATCGTTAAAATCAGCTTCACTTACATCTATTATATTTGTATTTTGGCTCATATACTCTCAACTATACTATAAGTCTCAAGGGAAAAAATATTAATTTTTTTATTATTTTCAATCATAAATCTTATAAAGTCAGCTGTTTTTAAAGAAATTGTCGTTGTATTAATAAGGGGGTGAAAATTAATCCACTCACTTTTAGCAAGCTTTTCATCTAAATAAAATACTACCTCGTTTTTTATATCATTTAATAGGGCAAAAGGTGAAACAGATCCTGGTTTGATTTCTAAATATTCAATCAGGTACTCCTCTTTAGCAAATGATAAATTTTTACCATTTATAGTCTTAGAGAATTTTTTTAAGTCAATCTGTGCATTTTCATCACAACTAAAAAGAAAAAAACTATTTTTTTTGTTTTTTAAAAATAAGTTTTTTGAGTGAGATCCGCTTATATTACCTCTTAAATTTTCTGAGTCTTCCACTGTATATAAGGCCTTGTGTTCATGAATTTGAAATTCAATACTTTTTCCCCTAAGTATTTCAAATAATTCTAATTTTGTGACCATAATTGGTGTTATAATTATTAAGAAATAAGGTATTTAAATAAAATAAGTAAATAAACAATGAATAAAAAAGCAATTGTCGTAGGTAGTGGTTTTGGAGGAATAGCAATAAGCCTTAGACTAAAAAAACTTGGCTTCGATACAACTATAATTGAAAAACTAGACGACATTGGAGGAAGAGCAAGGGTTTTTGAGGTAAACGGCTTTAAGCATGATGCGGGACCAACAGTAATTACAGCACCCTTTCTGTTTGATGAGTTATTTGAGTTGTTTGATAAAAAAAGAAAAGATTATTTAGATTTTGTCCCACTTGAGCCCTGGTACCGTTATTATTTTCATGATGGAAAAACATTTGATTACTGCTCCACAGTTGAAAAAACGAATCAAGAAATAAGTAAGTTTAGTTCAAAAGACATAGATGGATATGCAAAACTTTTAAACAAATCTAAAAAAATATTTGACGTAGGCTTTACTCAATTAGCAGATAAGCCATTTACATCTTTTTTTAAAATGTTAGGTGTTGTACCCAATCTTATAGCACTACAAAGTTATTTAACTGTATCACAACTAGTAAACAAGTATTTAAAAAACCCATACTTAAGAAAAGCATTTTCCATTCATCCTCTTTTAGTTGGGGGCGATCCTCACACAACAACATCAATATATGCACTAATACATTACTTAGAGAGAAAATGGGGAGTATTTTTTTGTATGGGTGGAACTGGAAAAATAGTTTCTGAATTAAAAAAATTAATGATTGCCAATGGTGTTAATATAAAAACCAATACTGAGGTTAAAGAATTTATTATTAAAAATAATAAAATTTCAAAAATTATTACAAACAACGAAGAAATAACAAATTTTGATCTTGTAGTTTGTAATGCAGACCCACCAATGGTGTATTCAAAGTTGCTAGATAAACACAATTTTAAAAGACCATTTAAAAAAGAAAAAAACCTACTTTATTCAATGGGTTTATTTGTTCTTTTCTTTGGTACAAAAAAAAAATATGATGATGTGGCTCATCACACAATATGGATGACTGAAAGGTTTAAGTCTTTATTAAGTGATATTTTTAAGAAAAAAAAACTGTCTCAAGATTTTTCTTTATATATCCATCGTCCTACCGCAACTGATAGTTCATTCGCGCCAGAGGGATGTGATAGTTTCTATGTGCTCTGTCCTGTTCCAAACCTTCAAGGAAAAGTAAATTGGGAAACAGAGTCTAAAAACCTTAAGGACAGGATTATAAAAGAATTGTCTAAAACTATTATGCCAAATTTGGAAGAGACAATTACAGATGTTTTTTGGATGAACCCCAATGACTTTAAAAATGATTATAACTCTATGCACGGATCAGGTTTTTCAATAGCACCAATATTTACACAGTCTGCCTGGTTCAGATACCACAATAAAGATAAAAAAATTAAAAACTTATATTTTTCAGCTGCTGGTTCCCATCCTGGAGCAGGAATACCAGGTGTTTTATCTTCTGCTAAAGTGGTTGAAAACATTATTAAAAATGAATTAAGTGTTTAGTGAAAAATTTAGAACTCAATTCAGTCAAAGATCTAAAAAAAGAAGGAAAAAGTTTTTATTGGGCTAGTTTTTTTCTACCAAGATATATTCGCACAAAAGCAGGTAAGCTCTATTCCATTTGTAGATATTTTGACGACCTTGCAGATAAAGACAAAGAAGATAAATCTTTATTTTTAAAAGAAACAATAGAAAAAATCAAAAACGATAGAGAAAGTACAGTTAATAATTATTTGCAAGAAAACAATATTAATATTTCTATATTTATAGATTTTATCGAGGGTTTAATTAAAGATCAGAAAAATGTTAAAATACAAAATAAAAAAGAACTGATAATTTATTCCTATAATGTTGCTGGAACGGTTGGTTTAATGATGTCTAAGATTATTGGAGTAGTTAATATAAAAGCAAATTCTGCAGCAATAGATCTGGGAATTGCAATGCAACTAACAAATATTATTCGAGATGTTTATGAAGACGCACAAATGAATAGAATTTATTTACCAGCTGATTTGATACCAGATATAACTCTATCAATGTTAAATGGTGAACAAATATTAGGGTCAAAGCAAGAATATATAATATCTAATGCAATCCAACAACTTATTGATCTATCAGAAAAATTTTATCTAAATGGATTTTCTGGTTTAAAATATATTCCATATAGAACAAGATTAGGAATTTATATTGCAGCAAATGTTTATAGAGGAATTAGTATAAAGATTAGAAGTAAAGGCAAAAGATATTTAAAAAAAAGAGTTTACTTAAGTTTCATTGAAAAAACCATCATAACAATTAAATCAATTTCAATATTTATATTTATTCCGATTATTAATTATAAGTATAAAAATATAAGAGATAAATTTCAAAATGAAAATCTATAAAGCAGCAATTATTGGATTGGGACCCAGTGGTTTAGCGGTTAATAAATTGATATTTGGTGAAAAAAATTATGAAATAATTGCATTTGAAAGTAGCCAATTTAAAAACAGAAATAATTTTTTTGGGTTTTGGTTAACTAGTTGGATGAAACCTTTCGAAGAACAAATTGAAAAAAAATGGTATAATTGGACGATTAGTAATGATTACATAACTGTAAATCATAAAGATAAAAACAACCCATATTGCGTAATTAGTTTTAAAAAATGGAGAGACTATTGTTTAGATACTAATAATAAACTAGATATAAAAACTGAAAAAGTTATTAAATACACTTCTGTTAAGAATTATTACAAAATAACCACTGGTGATAATAAAGAATATTTTGCAGAAAAAATATATGACTCAAGAAATATTAAAGAGAAAGATAAAGAACTAATACAACATTTTTATGGAATAAACATTACTACAAAAGAAAAGAAATTTAATGATAAAAAACTAACACTCATGCATTTTACTAAAGAAGATAATCTTTTGCATTTTATATATGTACTGCCATTTAGTGCCAACCAAGCCCTTGTTGAGTCAACTGTTTTTTCAAAAGAAGCTTACAGTGAAAACTGGTATAGAAGAAAAATTTATAAATTTTTAAAAAAAAATAATATTAATAAATACTATGAAACCAGTAGTGAGAGCGGTATCATACCTATGTTTTTTTCTGAAGAAAAGATATCAAAAGATCCTAATATCTTCAATATTGGCATAAGGGGAGGTGCATGTAAGCCATCTACTGGATATGTTTTTTCATTCTTAATAAAACAAATACAGCTTTTAAAACATTCAAACAAAAACTATGTTTATGTTCATAAATATATAGAAAAACTTATGGACAAAATTTTTTTAAATTATTTAAAAAGTAATAATGAAAATGGTAAATCCTTTATTAATCTTGCTAAAAATCTAAATGGTAATGAGTTTAAAAATTTTATGATGGGGCAATCAAATCTTCTGACAAAATTAAAAATTATTAGAAGTATGCCCAAGCTAGCATTTATAAAATCATTATTTAAATAATATTATGTTGGAGCTTACATCTTTAAATATTATTTCATTTCTGTTAATTTTTTTTATTGGTATGCCTCATGGTTCTTTTGATGGAGCGGTTGCATCACTTGTTGGTTTTGAAACAAAAGCTAAATTTATTCAGTTTCTAATACTTTATTTGTTTTTATTTTCTGCAGTTATTTTATTCTGGTTATATTTTCCTTTAATATCATTACTTATATTTCTTTTAATGACAATATCTCATTTTGGTTTGTGTGACTGGGCACACTTTAAGATTAAAAAATATAAATATAGAGTAAGCATAACATATGGAATGACAGTTATATTTGGGATTATTTTTTTTAATGAAACTCAAGCTTTTCAAATTTTTGAATATCTAACAAATGATAAAATTTATTTTTTTCAAAAATTTATTTATATATTTTATATAATAACTTTTTTATCAATTATTTATTTTATCTATTTATCAATTTTTGAGCAAGAATTAAGGATTGGACTAGTTGAAATTTTAATTTTATTAATAATTTTTTATGTTTTTGATCCATTACTAAGTTTTGCAATTTATTTTTGTTTTTTTCACACTTATAAACATCTTAAACATTTAATCATAAACGTTTACTTATTTTTGCCAAATAAAAAATTTGTTATTTATTCAACTATAGTTTTTACTATAATCTCTTGGTTAGGAGCAATTTTCATAGGTTTATTTCTATTACAAAATTTTAATATATATGAATCAATCATAAAAGTTATTTTTATTGGTCTTGCGGCACTTACCTTGCCACATATGTTATTAGTTGATTTAATATATAGAAAAAAATTTTCATAAAATAAAGAACTGCAAGTAATTTTATATTTGTTAAATTAATTTTTAAACTTTAATAATACTAAGGCCATTCAAAAAAAAACTTATTTTCTAGTCCATTGTCTTTTATTCTTTTTTTTAATAAGAGAGTATTTTCTTCAAGTTCTTTAAATTTTCTTTCATGTGTTTCTAAATAAATTTTACCAATATTAACGAGAGAATTATTATCAATAAGGTGGTTGATTAGTTCAATCTCATAACCTTCAATATCTATCTTAATTAATTCAATATATTTATTTATCGAGCTTAGAAAAAAAGCAAAATCAATCTCTTTTATTATATTATATTTATATTTAGAAATATTTGGTTTATTCGATTTTAAACTACTAGCTTGCGTTAAGTCATCATTTGTTGAGCCTACATTTTTATGAAGAAATAGTTTTACTTCTTTTTCTTTTATACCTGCAGCACATTCATGAACTTCAATATTTTTATATCTAGCAGAAACTTTCTTTAATTGAGTCAGTGCTTTTATATCAGGCTCAAAACATATAACGCATGCTCCTGTTCTGGCTAAGCATTCTGTAACTAACCCAACATTAGCACCAATATCAATCACAGTACAATTTTTATCAAGTCTATATAAATGTTTTGCAAATTCATTTGGTAGATTTTGATTAATGTAGTTCTTTAATTCACGTTTTCTTAATAAACTTGGGTAAATTTTGTTTATAATAAATTTAATTATTTTTTTTAATACTTTCGTCATTTTAAAATTATATTGTTGTTGTATTATTAATATAATAAAATAATAAGACAAACATAAAGCGGGCGTAGCTCAGGGGTAGAGCGCAACCTTGCCAAGGTTGAAGTCGAGGGTTCGAATCCCTTCGCCCGCTCCAAATTTAACAAGTATTTTATAGTTGCGCACCAAATACGCACCAATTCATATTTATAATTTCAACTTAAAATCTCGAGCTCATAAATTAATTTAGCGAACAAAAGGTCTTACAAATTCTACTAAAGAACCTCCAAATAAGTTATCTATAGAAAAAAATATTATTAAAAAAAAAGAAAATAAAACAAATAAAACTATTCCAAATATAAAAATTACAGAAAAGTTTTTTAAATAATAAAAAGAAAAGTGATTTTTGAATTTTTTTTGATTTCTCAGCAAATAGATTGCAAGAATAAACAAATACGTTCCGTATACAAATCCATATGATCCTGTAAAATATAATCCAGTAATTAGCCAAATTGATAACGGCATTACTACAATTAATAATAGAAATTTTAATGAACTCATATTTAATTTAAAAAATTATCACAAATTATATTTTAAAGAGTCTACTCTAATTGTATCTAAACGTAAAACAAATGAAATAGAGATATACTTTTTATTAAATTTTTGGTGAGGACAGTAAAGCTCGAACTCACGAACGAGTTGCCCCGTTGCCGGTTTTCAAGACCAGTGCTTTCAACCGCTCAGCCACTTATCTGTTAGCGCACCACTTACGCACCAGTTGGATTACTAAAATTGAAAATTTTGTAAAATTTTCTTGTAAAAATAAATGAAAATTTAGATATCAATTGTACATGGCAACCTTGCCAAAGTTGAAGTCGAGGGTTCGAATCCCTTCGCCCGCTCCAATAAATTTTTAAATTAAATTTACTTAATTAAAATTACTATGAGTGTATATGAACAATTTTTTCCATAAGTTAATTAGTTTTTTTCTATTTAATTCATCTTCAATTTTTATTTGTGCTTGCTTAACTAATCCAAACCATTTTTCTTGAGATTTAAAAATTTCAGAAATTAAATCCTTTTCGAAATTACAATAGTAATCAGAGTAAGGCATATAAGAACTAATAGTTTCAGCAATAACAGGAAGACCCAGTCTAAAGTTTGTAACCAATCTATTAGCACTAGCCCATATTTTATCAGATGGTAATATAGCTAAATCACATTTTTTTGAAACTTCCTGAAGTTTTTTAATACTCCAAATATGACCAAATATTTTACATTTTGGCACATTCTTTAGTTTAGTCTCATTAAGAATTTGAAAAGACGATGCATTACTCACAACATGTAGATCAAAATTATAATCTAATAACTCATTACTTATTATTCTTAATAGTGAATTAATATTTGAACTGTGCCCATTCCACAAAACATTAGTTTTTGCATTATTTTTTTTGAATGGGCTTATGTTTAGAATGTTATCAATACCATCAGGTATTACAAAAGTTTTTTTTCCTCTCTTCTCTAATTTTTCAGAAAGACCTTCAATAGGTACTATAAAAACTGAGTCAATTTTCATTAACTCTTCGTAAATTTCTCGCCTTTCTTTTTCGTAATCACTTTCCAGTATATCATCAGTGTAGTCTACAAATATATATTTTTGTGATTTATTAATTTTATTAATTATTGGTAAAATCGTCATTTGCATTTCATTTGTAATTTTGCTTATATAAATAATATCAGCAGATTCATTCATTAATATGTCACCTGTTATTTTATAACCACATTGTTTAGCTGCTTCAGCAATATAACTTAATCTTAAACGATGAGATGCAATCGGTGAATTTTTAAATTCTGATGGGTTAAATTGTGATATAAAGTGTAAGTGCATTTTTAAACAATTAAGATAAGTTAAATAAATACAAAATTTTTATTTATTAGCTAATTTTTTATTTTAACATTAAGTTAATATTAAAGCTAATTACAATACGCTCTTCATTTGATAGGTTTTGATTTACAGAATGATCTAAGTAACTTGGAAAGAGAACTAGACCACCTTCGACAGGGTTTATAGAATTTACCATTGCATTATAGGTGTTTGGTTTGTTTGCTCTCGGGTGAGAATAAACAGGTGCTGGACGAGGATCGTAAAAAACTATTTCCCCACAATTTTTTGGAGCTTTAACATAATATGCAGCACTTATAGAACAATTTCCATGGTGATGTCTTGAATTAGAAGCCCCACCAATATTAACAATTGCCCACATATTTGAAATTTTTACAGTTTGATTATTTATGTCCCAATCCATATCTAAGATTGCTTTATTAATGTTTGGGGATATGTGATTTATAAAATCAACTACTTCCCCATCTTTTAAATTAAAATCTTTTGAATGCCAGCCTTTAATATTACTCTTAATTAAGCCTTCATTATCCTCGTTCTGCAATTTTTTTATATATGAAAAGATGCTTTCGTTTACTTGTTTGTATTTATCTAATTGAGATACCCAAACAGGTGTGGGAAAAAAAAGATTTGGACTGGTCATAATTACAATATATTTAAGATTAAATTATATTTAAAATTATTTAAGTAAATAGAAAATGTCTTCAAACAAACAATTTAATCAAGATCTTTACAAAAACTTAATTTCAGAAGGAATAAAGAAAGTAAATAAAATGTCTTTTGGGGAAGCAGAAACAGACTTTTTAAAAGCTATACAGCTAGATAAAAAAAATTGCTTAGCCTATATTAACTTATCTAATATCTACATTATTCAAAATAATGTCAAACACGCTGTTCAATTATTAATGGATTATATTTTAAAATATTCTTTTAATGAGTCAATATCAAATCATACTGCTAAAATTCTTTATACTTACAAGTATGGAAAAGAAATGCTGACACTGTTTAAAGCCACAAATTTAAATTTAAAAAATAATTACAGAAAAAAAAACTATCTATATTTTATTCAGGGTCTATATTATGAAAGAGAACAAAAATATCAAGTAGCTAAAGAGGCATATAATAGGTGCATTTCATGTAATAAATATTATTTTAATTGTTATATAAGTCTGTTAAATTTATATGAAAAAACTAATGAATTTAAAAAATATAATTCTTTATTAAAAAAAAGTTTTAAAAATTTTAATAAAGACGATCAATCAAAAATACTATTGTTATATAAATCTCTAATTTTAAATAGAGAAAAAAAATTTAATGAGTCACAAAAAGTAATTACTGATAATAATTTATATATTCAATTAAAAAATGAAAATAGCTTATTGACTAAACTTTTAGATATAGAAGCAAAGAATAATGAAAAATTAAAAAATTTTTCATTAGCTTTTAAAAAGATAGATGAAAGAAATAATATAATTGCTGGATTAAATGAAAATAAAAAGTTTGATGGAAAAAATATTTATAATTCAATTGATAAATATAAAGTTTTTTTTAATAAAAAGAATATTTTTTATATAAATTCAAAAATAAATTATCAAAATGATGAAAATTTAGTTTTTTTAGTCGGTTTCCCTAGATCGGGAACTACTTTACTCGATAATATTCTAAGATCTCATTCAGAAATAACTGTACTTGAGGAAAAGCCATATTTATTAAATTTACGACATGATTTTTTCAGACAAAACAATAATAACCTATCCTCACTCTTAAGTATTACACAAAATATAAAAGATAATATTAGAAAAAACTATTTTAAAAAAATTCTCTCTAGTGGCAATGGTCAAAAAAAAATAATTATTGATAAATTTCCTCTTACTATTATCGAACTAGGTTTTATTAAATGTATATTCCCAAATGCAAAAATTATATTTGCAATGCGTCATCCATGTGATGTTGTATTAAGTTGTTACTTTAGTTCTTTTAAAATTAATGATGCTATGGTTAATTTTTTAAGGTGGAGTGATACGATAAATTTTTATGACAAAGTTTTCGATTTATTTGAATATTACGAAAAGGAACTCAATCTCAAATTTTTAACAGTAAAATATGAGGAACTAGTTGGTGAATTTAAACAAAGTATATTAGAAATAACTAATTTTTTAGGATTAGAATATGAAAATAATATGGAAAAATTTTTTTTAACAGCAAGAAGTCGTCCAAAAATTTCAACCCCAAGTTATAGTCAAGTAATCAACCCCTTATACTCTTCTTCGATAAATCGTTGGAAAAATTTTCCAAGCTCTGACCAAGCTAAAATAAAACTAAATAAGTGGATAAAAAAATTTAAGTATTAGTTTTTTTTAAAATATTTATTTATCAGTTTAAGTGTTTTCGTAATTTTTATTTGATATTGATCGAAATTTTTTCTTCCACTCACAATTTTTGGATTTTTAATAATTAAATCCATCAAATAATCAGGCATTTTAGATTTATTTTTCAATGTTTAAATAATCTGTTTTTTAAAAAATATAACGATAATTTATTTTTTTTTGCAAATTGAATGTTTAATTTATCATTGATAGACCCATACGGCTGAGCTACAACTTTACAATTATTTTTATTTAGTAATATTAGACTATCAGTAAATGGAAAAAAACCATCTGAAATACAAACATAATTTTTTATTCCAAAGTTTTCATTATTTTTCCTTATTGCAATATTTAATGAGTCAACCCTATTCGTTTGACCACAACCTAGGCCAATTGTTTGTTTATTTTTAACAAGCACAATGGCATTTGATTTTAGATGCTTTGCTACTTTAGCTGAAAATATTAAATCATCTAATATTTTTTTTGAAACTTCTTTATAAGCAACTAGCTTAAAAAAATTTTTATTTATTTTATTAACATTTATATTTTGATAAATCGTACCAAATAAAGTTGAACGAAACTCCATCGTTGGAATTTTTATTTTATCAGTTTTAAGCAATATAAGGTTTTTTTTCTTACTCAAGATATTAATAGCTTCCTTTTCATATATTGGAGCAACAATAACTTCTAAAAAAATAGTTGAAAGTTCTAAAGCTAGTTTTTTTGTAATTTTTCTATTAAAAAAAACAATACCACCAAAAGCACTTTTGCTATCAGCCTCAAATGCTTTTTGAAAAGATACTTCTATTTTTGGAGAGGAAGCCACACCGCAAGGATTGTTGTGTTTAACAATTACACAACTTGGTTCTGTAAACTCATTAATACATTTAATACCATTATCTATATCAATAATATTATTATAACTAATTTGTTTTCCACTAATTTGTAAATCAAAAATAGATTTTAATTTATTATTTATGATAAATGATTTTTGATTTGGATTTTCTCCATATCTGAGTCTTGTCTTATTTCTATCAACTTTTGTATTTGAAAGCCATTTGCTTATTAAAGCATCATATTTTGATATTTCTTCAAACGCTTTAGCTGCCATTGATTTTCTAAACGAGATATCAGTATCACCATTATTTTGATTTAAATTATTAATCAATCTTGCATAATATTTTGTATTACAAATTGATGTAATATAATTAAAATTTTTAGCAGCAGCTCTGATGAGACTTGGTCCACCTATATCAATCATTTCTATTATTTTATTATTGTCTCCACTTTTAATAAATTCTTTAAATGGATATAAATTAACAATAACCAAGTCTATTTTAGGAACTTTCAAATTTTTAAATTCTTTAAAATGATTTTTGTTATTTCTTTTGAAAAGTATTGACCCAAAAATTTTTGGATTAAGTGTTTTAACACGTCCATCTAAAATTTCTTTGAAATTTGTAACTTTAGAAATTTCTAAACACTTGAAACCTAGTTTTTTTATACTCTTACCTGTTGACCCAGTAGATATAAATTTATAATTATTATTTTCCAGATTTTTACAGAGAATATCAAGATTAGATTTATCATATACTGAAATAAGTGCATATTTATTGTCTAAATTTTTTCTAACGACCATCTTCTTACAGTTTTATTTTTATTTGTAATTCCTTTTATAACAATCTGTTTACTAGGAGTGGTTCTATTATTATCTACTATAATACTATCTTCTACCTCAAGTTCAATATCACTTTTAAATACCCACATATTTTTTAATTTAGTTCTTAAAATTATATTTTTCCTATTGTTTGTAAAATTAAATACCAATTCTGAAGTTAAATGAAACCTTATATGATAAATAATCTTATCACCAATATTTTTTATAGAGATTATTGAGTCTTCGCCAAAAATTTTATTTTCAGTATCACATATCTTTATTTTTCTTTTTATAATTCGATTGAATTTATTTTGATAACCATTATGCGATCCTTCATAAATTTTATATCCTGGTATTGTATTAGCCAAAAAAGTAACAGACTGTGGAAATTTAATATGAGGATTTTTTTCTTTTATTTCACTTATATTTGTATTTTGAAGAATAATAGTGGAATGGGCTGCGCTGTACCTTAAATATCCTGGGTTTTTACCTTGAGCCTCAGAAGCCCCACAATTGGTTATAATTTTTTCACCCATAGAGCTAAATTCAAATGATAAAGTGCCTGCATTTAGATTTTTAGATACCCCTTTTTTGTTTGGCTGCACAACATCAAAGAATAGTTTTTTATTTTTATCTGAACAAAAAGCTATTCCATTATTTATTGATGAAAAAGTTCTTTTTATCAAATAATCATCTGTATTTAAAGTTTTATAAATTATTTTTGTATAATTATTATTTGCTCCATTAAATAACGGAATAGTTCCATCTA
>MDTB01038151.1_pt1 | contig 19135 bp, 18 predicted proteins | sample 811161 | NCBI WGS metagenome assembly MDTB01 (sample SAMN05326650, study PRJNA326480) | marine metagenome | isolation source: seawater | place: Mediterranean Sea | collected 2009
CGATTGAAAAGCCCTGTTCGTTCTGCGGATGGGGCTTTTTTATTTTCGGATGATTGTGCGAATAAAAACCCGCCGAAGCGGGTTTTCCATGTTTAAGGCTACGCGTTTACGAATTGCTCTGCTACAAAATCCCAGTTAACCAGTTCCCAAAACGCTTTGAGATATGCCGGACGGGCGTTGCGGTAATCGACATAATACGCGTGTTCCCAAACATCGCATGTTAAGAGCGGTGCCTTGCCATCCGTCATCGGATTACCGGCTCCTGTGGTTGATGCGAGCTCCAGCTTTCCCTCGGGTGTCTTGACAAGCCAGCCCCAACCTGAACCAAATGTTGTGACAGATGTTTTTGTGAATTCCTCATTAAAATTCTCGAAAGAACCAAACGTATCGTTTATTGCATCAGCTAGCTCTCCCTTGGGTTCGCCACCTCCGTCCGGCGAAAGGCAATTCCAATAAAACGTGTGGTTCCAGACCTGAGCCGCGTTATTAAAGATCCCGCCTGAGGACGCTTTAATGATTTCTTCTAGGGTTTTCCCCTCGTACTCTGTTCCTGGAACGAGATTGTTAAGGTTATCTACGTAGGTTTTGTGATGTTTACCGTGATGGAACTCGAGCGTCTCTTCTGAAATGTGTGGTGCCAGTGCATTTTTCGCATAAGGCAGATTGGGCAGTTCAAATGCCATGTGACCTCCAGAGTGTTTTGATTGGGTAGATTTGGGGTCTACCTTTAACAAATCAATCTTTTCGTTAGTAGTGGGTTCGTTTTGTTGAAGGATTCGGTACACTTCACTCTCAAAAAGGCGAGTGTATGACGCGTAAAGAACCTAAATTTAATGACGATTTGACTACCTCTGTCTCTGTCGCTTTGCCAAAGGAACCAGTTAGGGATCAATCTAAGTCCGCCTCACACAGGCCGGTCAGGCATGAAAATACCTCAAAATCTGGCTCTAATTGGTTGTTATGGTTATTTGTATTGGCGAGTTTGTGCGTGTCTTTTGGTACAGCGTTTTTTGGTCTGGAGGAGGCTGGCCGTTATCAAGCCGCGTTAACAAAAGCAGAAACTCAGGCCAAAGAGCTTGAGGCAACGATACAACGATTAAACAAGGCACAAACACAGGGGATTGGCGAACTCGCTCAGTCGGACGCGCAGATGCGAAAGATGATGCAGTCTGTGGAATCGCGATTACAGTCTGACATCAGGTCCGACTTGAGTGCTCTGGCTACGCAGTTAGATACGTTAAAGCAACGAGCTGCTGAGACTGGAGGGAATGTAACTAAGCAAGCACAGACGATCCAGCGCTTAAGTGATGCGTCGGAAACGAAATTGAAAACATTGAGGGCCAGCCTTGATGAGTCAGTCGCTCTCTTGAGCGAACAAATCAACATGGAAAGAACGCGGGTGGATGCCTTAACCGGCACCCGACAAGCCATAATCGCCTTGAATGAAGAAGTACGAGCCGTCAAACAAGTATTAACGGGTCTCGAGGCGCAGTTAAAGCAGGTCGATACAGAACGAGTGGCGAGTGAGTTAAATGTCAAAGACATACAAGTTGTTGTTGAGGGTATTAACGAACAACTTACACAACTCGCGAGCGCGAGCAATGCATCCCTTGGAAATGCATCCCTAGGACTAGAGGTGTTATCTGAGGAGATGGATCGCCTCTCGCAGCAAGTATCCCAGCAACAGCAGATTATTGAAGCCGTGGATGCAAGTCGGAAACAATTGACACAGCGGATTATTGATCTTGATGGCAGGGTGAATCTAGCACTGTCGACGAAGCAGTGAAAATGGATCGGATATATTTTAGTTGTGAGGCTCACTTTGACGACTTCAATACGGTTTACTCGTAGACTGAGGCTCAGCGGTGATCTGTCGACAGACTGCTGAAATCATAGACGCCCTAAATTCGCTTGAGCTCGGGCTTAGGGCGTTGGGCTTATGGTCGGACAACCGGCCCGACGCCGAATCATTGTCCAGCACTCTTCCTTTTTGCTACGACACACTCGAAATTGAACAGTGGTTACAGTTCATTTTTTTGGGGCGAATGCGAGAGCTCCTCGAACAGGGCGATGATCTACCGGAAACGTGCTCTATTTATCCGTACATTGAGATGCTGGCTGGTGCGGGGAAGAACGTTGATCCTCGTCTGGTCGAGTTGGTCAAGCAGATTGACGAGAAAATTACGATGGGAATTGGTAGCGGGGAGAGGATTTGAACCTCTGACCTTCGGGTTATGAGCCCGACGAGCTACCAGGCTGCTCCACCCCGCAATCAAGGCGCGTACTTTAAAGATCGGCGGTTGTTTCGTCAAGTGACCCTTAAATAAGATGAACTATTTTTTCTACGTGGTGAATAAGTGATGCCAGGACCTCAAATTCGTTTGGATCGTTACAGTGTGATGACACTCGAATGGCCAAAAGATAGCGACCCTCTAGAGAATTGGCTGAGAGGGCAGTGTGAGATCGCACCTTCACTGATGCAGGAAATCGCGATTGTTTTGAGGCCGTCGGATGAGCATCGGATCGAGGATATTCGGCACGCGGTTGATACCTTGGATCGATTAGGGGTTGGGTTGATTGGGTTGACCGGAGACCCTCAACATCGCTTTGCCGCCGCGACGTTGGGATTGTCTTGGTTATCGTCCAATACCAGCGGTGTACAGTCAGAATTTAGGCATCGTCAGTTACCGGAGGAAGCGGCACGAGAAACGGCTTTGGTGGTCGAGGGCCCTGTTCGGTCGGGTGTACAGATTTACGCCAAAGACCGTGATTTGGTGGTGATTGGTCAGGTCAGTGAGGGCGCCGAGATCATGGCAGATGGACATGTTCATGTATACGGACGGCTACGTGGTCGTGTCGCCGCCGGTGTCAGTGGTCAGACCGGTGCCGAGATATTTTGCGTTATGTTCGAGCCTGAACTAGTTTCAATTGGGGGTACTTATTGCGGGGCCGAACAGATACCTAGCAATCTTTGGTCTGCTAGAGTGCGGGTGAGATTAGATACAAATGCACAAACATTGACGTTTACTTCTATGGGATAAAGGGGAAACAAGTTGGCTATCGTTGTCACCGTGACTTCAGGTAAAGGCGGGGTTGGGAAAACTACATCATCTGCCGCAATCGCGGCTGGTCTGGCTCAAGCAGGACATCGGACTGTGGTAATTGATTTCGATGTTGGGCTTCGAAATCTCGACCTTGTTATGGGAGTCGAGCGCCGAGTTGTTTTCGATTTCGTGAGCGTAATCTCTGGTGAGGCGAGTTTAAATCAGGCACTGATTCAGGATAAGCGTCTAGAAAGGCTATCAATCTTAGCCGCGAGCCAGACGAAAGATAAAGATGCATTAACTGAGGATGGCGTTGGTCAGGTGATCGAGCAATTATCTGACATGGGTTTTGAATATATTGTTTGTGACTCGCCCGCTGGCATTGAAAGAGGCGCAACGATGGCCCTTTATTTTGCTGATCATGCGGTGATAGTCACGAATCCAGAAGTTTCGTCAGTGCGTGACTCAGACCGTATCCTCGGTATCCTGCAATCGAAGTCAAAGCGTGCTAAGGAGGGCGGTAGGGTAAACGAGCACCTGTTGATTACGAGGTATGATCCCGCGCGTGTCGATCAAGGTGAGATGCTCTCCAAAGAAGATGTCTGCGACATTTTAGCTGTGAAACTCATGGGTGTGATTCCTGAGTCTAAAGCGGTTCTGAAGGCCTCTAACACTGGATTCCCAGTTATTCTTGATGCCGAGTCAGATGCGGGAATGGCTTACAGTGACGCGGTGGCGCGTTTCCTTGGCGAGGATCGTCCTCTTCGATTCGTGACACCCAAAAAGCAGGGTTTGTTGAGTCGAATTCTCAGTGGGGGTGATTAATGCCGATATTTGGACTATTTGGAAGGAAAAATAAATCGTCGGCCGCTGCTGCCAGGGAGCGGCTACAAATATTGATTTCCCACGAACGTCAGAATCGACTGGGTCCCGACTTCTTGCCTGACTTGCAACGAGAAATTCTAGAGGTAGTAAAAAAATATGTTGCGGTCCGCGATGATCAGGTCTCAATCCGTGTAGATCGCGAGGGCGACGCATCTGTGTTGGAGTTGAACGTGACGTTACCCGAGAATTAGAGTGCAGATTCTTTGGTACGACTATGAAACCTCGGGCAGGGACATAGCCGCGGACCGACCGGTCCAATTGGGTTGGCAGGTCACCGATCCTGGGATGGAACCACATGATGATTCCCAGTCGTTACTGGTACGATTGCCAGACGATGTACTTCCGTCTCCGGGGGCGATGTTAGTCCATCAGATCCTTCCGGAGGTCCATCAACGTGACGGTATTTCCGAAGCCGAGCTAGCGAATCATCTTGACGAGTTGATAGAGCCAAAGACAGTGGTCGCCGGATACAACTCGCGCGCTTTTGATGACAGATTTACACAACACATCTTCTACCGATCATTGCGGGACCCCTACGCTTGGCAGTACACGGATGGTCGCGCTCGTTTCGATCTTTACCCTGTCGTTTTAAGTTATTTTGTACTAGCTCCCCAAGCGATACGCTGGCCGGAAGACCAAGACGGGCGGCCTCGCTTTAAGCTTGACCGTATTGGTCCTCTGAATCAGCTAGATCGGGATCTGAAGAGGGCGCACGACGCGTCTGCAGACGTGGCGGTAACCGCGAGACTCGCGCGCCAGTTCGCGCACTATGATGCTGATTTCTTCTCCTCGTGTCTGAAACGAATCGATAAGCATTTTGTGACCGACCAGATCCGGGCAGATGGACGTAGCGAGGGCCTCTTGGAGGTCACGCCTTATGCGGGGTGGGAGCAAGGATTTACGCGTGATCTTTGGATACCATTCCGATTGTCTGAGCGTTCAAATGACTATGTTGCGTTTGATCTCAGAAATGAGCCGGAAACGGTTATGAACGGATTAATTGCACTGGTTGAGTCCAGGGAGCGCTCGGCTGTCGATTTGAAGAGGCAAGCAGGAGAGCTTGGGTTGTATACGGTCCGTATTAATTCACAACCCATGCTGTTTCGTCGGGCCGCATTGGAACCCGAGGTGAAGGCTAGACTTCAAGCATTCGGTCGCGATGAAACCACACAAAATCGGCACCTGGATATCTGGCACCATATCCAGGATTCACCAGCATTTAAACAGTTATACCAACTAGCGCTCGCGGTTCTTCGAGAAGAACCACAGTCGATGCCAGACGATGTCGATTTTGCATTGTATACGGGCGGCTTTCTATCGGCCGCTGACAAGGATTTGTTAGCCGGGTTACCGCTCATGAATCCTGAAGCGCTAGGACAGATTGACCCTGTGTTTGATGATCCCAGGTACGGAGAACTCTTGTTCCGATACCGCGCGCGAAACTTTTCACGCTCGCTTACTCAGGCGGAATGGCGACGTTGGCAAAAGACACGAAGGGAAAAATTGACGGGAGTTGGGAGTCTCAAGACCTCCGTAAAGCGGATCGAAGACGAACTACTTGAGCTCAGTCAGCGAGGCGATCTCGAGCCCCATCAAACGGAGCAGTTGCAACGATTTACGGTCTGGTTAGATCACCAGCCTCCTGTGTGATCTTGATGGAGACGGAGCGGAATAGTCCTAAATTTCGCATCGGAGTATTTAGCATCGAAAAGGCCAGTTTGGTAATGAGCGTTAATTAGTTTTAACGGCTATGAGCTACCTGCACGATACGCTTTTAAGACTATTGGATCTCGGATACGCTGTCTGAGATAGGTGATAAACTGGTTTTTTGTGAGGGCCTCCAGTGTCTGAGCCTGCATCATCCGATCGTTGAATGGTCTCCTTAACCCGATAGCACTCCAGATAGCGTTGGATAATTCCGTCTGCGTTGATGGTGGGTTCATGACTCGATCAAGTAAACTTAACCGTTGGCTCTCAAACTGCTCTAGCGTCATGGATTCAACCATATCCGCAAATCCCCGAAACTCCGCCTCGATAGCCAGAGCCAAGTCATCTGGGTCAACCGTAGGGGACTGGACTGCGCCGGCCAGAATGGGGGTGTTAAATAAAGGAAACGCAGAAGCGAACGTTATATAGCCCAGTTGTTTTTCTGTCCGAAGGCGTGTGTAAAACGGAGCCTCTATTAAATTACCGGCCAGCTGATTGAGTATTCGGGATCCCGGGTCCGTATTCGGATCCACGTACAACAATACTGCGGCCTGGTCTGGATGCTCCCACTCATAGCTTCTGGACCGCTCTCTTGGCCAGGAACCGGTAGTGATTTCGACGTCGGGTGTGTTCTCGTCCAGCGGCAATCGACCAACCCAGTCTAATATCAGTGACTCGCCATCAGTCCTTGAAACTGGGCCATGCAAAAACACTTCCGTTTTAAAACCCGAAAAGAATGCTTTTTGGTACTCGTGGAAAGTCACCCTGTCGATGCTTTCCAAGACCTCGTTAAGTTCTGTCTGTGCGTAAGCAAGAGGCATCAGTTCGGATGTCATCTCGTCAAACAGACGGCTAGATGGCCGTTGAGCCTGAACACGTGAAAGGCTCTGTGATTTCAGTTGGTATAGTCGAGTCCAGGTTGCCTCATCGATCAATGGGATTGGTAGTGCATTAAGAATACGATCTACAAGAGGGGTCAGTGAGTTGTGAAAACCTGAAAATTCAAGCGAGATACCAGATTGTGATGCTCGCGCAACGAACCCCGCTCCTGCCAATGCCGCGTCGTAGCTCACGCTATTCAGGTGCTCGTTGATGGCGTCTGCAAGCAAATCACCCATGATCGTTGCCTCCGGCGAGTAGGAGGCCAGAGGTGTCCTCAGGCGGATGAAAAGGTCACTCCGGGGCTGGCCGTATCGGTTCTCAGTCAGGACATAAGCGATCGCGCCGTTTCCAATAAAAAGTGGATGAGGCTGAGTCTCGATCGTCGCCTTACGGACAGCAGGCAGTGGTATGCCGGGATCATTTATGAATAGATTTGGTCTTGGAAGTTTCACCACCGACGAGGGCTCCGACCGGGCAGTCTGAAATTGAGTTAGACGGTGTTTTTCGAGAGAGAATCGCTTGATAGGGGTTGGGAAGTATCGAGTGGTCTCACTTGGTTTGACCTCGGGAGAAGTAACTCGCAAGAGCATATGTTCAGGGGTCAACCAGGTCAGGATGTCCCTCACTAACTCGGGTTTATATCGATTGAGCAACCTGCCGCGTGTGAATAATTCATGGGGGGGGACCCGATGCAACTTCTGAGAGAGATAAGTGACCAACGACTGCGGATCGGATTCCTCTTCAAACCTAAAGCTAGCCTCAGCGACCGTCTTTAATTCGTCGAATCGCCATTGTTCTATTCCGTGTTTTTCGATGAGTCGAATGGTTTTGAAGATTTCCTCGACAATATGATCCCGGTTAGCGAAGCCCTTCGGTGTCAGGCTGACGCTAATCGAAAATGAGCGACTCTCAGCCATAGCGATACTTTCCCCGGCCACGAGACCGTTGGCGTATCCTGCTTCTTTGAGGTAGGTCAATAGGCTCGTTTCTCCCTCATGGCCAATCAGGTGTCCGATTAAGCGAAGGGTGGCGGATCCTGCAAATGCGTCCGTGTCAGGGACAGGGAATAACAGTGTCAGTTGTCTTGATTCGGTTATCGGTTTCGATTGCACGACTAGGGGTAATCGTTTCCGATCGAACAGAGACGTATTTACCGCACCACTAGGAAGAGCATAGTTCGGAACATCAGCGAATCGTTCACGCACCATCGTCTCGAGATCATCGAGTGATTCTTCGCCCAGAACCACTAGAGCCATGCGGTTAGCGGAATACTCATTTTCATAAAATGCTCTCAGAGCTTCGAGTAGCCCCGGTTTTTTCAATGTGTCAAGGTTACCGGCACCGAACCGGGTGAACGGATGCTTAGGATTCAACCCTTGTTTGGTCGCCTCAAAACTGAGGCGCGCTGGATCACGTAATTTAGATTGGTACTCCGCATGCACAGCATTGATCTCTCGATCAACGTAGTCTGGGTTAAACGTTGGAGCAATAAAGAAACGACTGAACCTGTCAAGGGCAGGCGACAGGGCTTTTGGGTTCAGAGAGAAAAAGTAGTTGGTGTGCTCGGGCGCCGTAAATGCATTGTGAGAGCCCGCTTGATTCGAGATAAACTGTTGGTAGTCCCCGGCATCAGGAAATTTGTCTGTACCAAGAAATAGCATGTGCTCTAGGAAGTGCGCGAGGCCGGGGAAATCTTCCGGATCGTTATTTGTTCCAGTATAGACGTCCATTGAGGCCGCGGCTTTGTCAGTGGTTGGGTCTGATATCAAGAGAACTTTAAGCGCATTCGGGAGTTCCAGATATCGATAGTCCCGATCACTCAAACTCGGAGCTTCAATTGTGGCGCTCGCAAGTGTTGAGAAGAGCATTAGCACCAGAGCGATCACTCGCATATCACCACCAATACCTGTTCCAGTTTTCAGGATTCGCCCAATACTTTGGGTTATTCCACACGCGGACATGGTTGTAGCTGGCGAGGGAGTAATGAAAACTGGACAGTGAAAATGTTTTTTCTTGGCACTCCTCACCGCGTCTGAAAGCCAAAGCGTAAAGTGACTCCGGGGCCAGCTCCCCGCTCACGAAGCATAGAACATCAGCGATCAATAGGTTGCGAAGCTGTCCCGCGACCAACAGGTCTTTTTGCGTTGTCAAGGGCCGGGCGATTAGGGCTGCTTTCGGTATTTCATGCTTCGAGCAAATCTCAGCGGGATCGAGAACAGCCACTTGGCTGGCGGTATGGATTTGATAGTCACGGACCACAGAAGGGGAACTCGTGCCGATGACCCACAACCGGCTTGGTCGAATAGTCTCCAGCCAGGGCGCGATGATCGAGTCTGGGGAGATTGTTCTCAACGCGCCTCCGGATCTCGGATAAAGCATGGCGCATCTGGCCTTGAAAATGCCGGAGCGAATTTGTAGCCACCATAGTCAAAACCACAAAGATCATCAGCTGAACTAGCATCTGTTTCAACAATGAATCGCGCCATTAAACCGCGCGCCCTCTTGGCGTAAAAACTTATAATCTTGTAGTCCCCATTCTTTAGGTCCTTAAAGACAGGTGAGATCACTGGAGCCTCTATTGATTTCAGGTCTACCGCGGCGGAATACTCGTTACTAGCTAGATTGATAAGAGGACCCCCGACAAGGAGGTCGTTTAGTGCGTTGGTCACATTTGCCTTCCAGAAATCGGGCAGTGATTGAATGGTTTTGCCTTTCAGCTTTGTTCCCATCTCAAGTCGGTAGGGACGTATCGCATCAAAAGGCCTTAACAGCCCATAAAGACCCGATAGTATTCTCACGCGGTCCGCGAGCCTGGTGAGCGCTCGGGCGTCGAGTGTCTGTGCGTCAAGGCCTCGGTAGACGTCACCGTCAAATGCGAAGATCGCCGGTAATAAACCATTCACGTCGTGATTCGGTTTCCACTCCTCGAACCGCGCGGCGTTAAGAGCTGATAGCTTGTCCGATAACTTCATGAGACTCGCTAGCTCTGATGGGCTTAACCTTCGCATCATTTCCGCGAGTTTCGTCGATTGTTCGAGGAACTGTGGAGTGCTCGTATTCGAATAACTGATACTCAGATTGGTGTTCAGTGATTTGGCGGGCGATAAAATTGCTAACATTGGTCCCTCTTTTCCTTGCGTCGGTCCGGATGAAACTGGACACTATCTCTAGATTCAATATTTGGACAAATGGACTGTGATCCAAGTCACCTCTGAAATTGCGGCCGGACAATTTTTCGACGAGCTAATAAAAGCGGACGGTCGAGCGAGGCCCGGTGCGGATAGTTTACTGAACTTTTTGAAAGACCTCTCCCCAGAAGTGCTATCTGAAAAAAGAACCGCCTTAGAGGCTGCAATCAAAAGCCAAGGCATATCCTTCTTGGTTTACTCTGATTCGATGAATATAGATCGATCGTGGCCCTTGGATTTAGTGCCAAGAGTGATGCGTGCATCAGAATGGCTTCACACGGAAAGGGGCCTGAAGCAGCGCCTGAAAGCACTCAACCTATTTCTGAATGATGTCTATAATGAGCAGTTGGTTATCAGAGATGGGATCGTCCCAGAAGAACTGATCACAGAAAGCCCTCACTTTATCGAACTAGCCTGCGGCGTCCGTCCGCCGTTTGATACGTGGGCTCATGTTTGCGGATCCGACCTTGTGAGGGATCACACGGGTAAATTGTTTGTCCTTGAAGACAACCTCCGAGTACCCAGTGGGGTCTCTTATATGCTTGAAAACCGGTCTGTCATGAAACAAGTATATCCTGAGCTATTTCGTAATCACCAAATCCTACCGGTCAGTCAATACGCGTCTGATCTTCTTGATATGTTGAACGCGCTATCGCCAAGACCGGTTGATCACCCTGTGATTGTTGTATTGACTCCAGGGATATACAACTCTGCCTACTTTGAACATAGTTACCTAGCGCAGCAGGTTGGCGCTGAGCTCGTACAAGGATCGGATTTATTCGTAGATACTGATGACTGTGTTTACATGAAAGCGGTGGAGGGTGTTAGTCGTGTAGATGTGATCTATCGGCGCATTGATGACACGTTTCTAGATCCGGAATCGCTAAATCCAGACTCTGTATTGGGTGTACCCGGTCTTATGCGAGCATGGCGGGCAGGCAAGATCGCCATCGCGAATGCGCCGGGGAGCGGTGTCGCGGATGACAAAGTGCTCTATGCGTACGTACCTGAAATCATCCGATACTATCTGGGCGAAGAACCCCTGTTGCAGAACGTACCGACCTATCTTTGCTCAGATCCGGAACAGCGGGCCTATGTCTTGGATCATATGGATGAACTGGTCGTAAAACCAGCCGATGCGTCGGGTGGTTATGGAATCATTGTTGGGCCCCACGCGACGGACGAGGACTTGGTGGCTCGACGGGCGGAGATTCTGGAAAATCCGCGAGTCTGGATTGCTCAGCCGACGCTTGCCATTTCGACTACATTGACTGTTACTGATGTTGGTGACCTAGCGCCGCGTCACGTCGATCTCCGGCCTTTTGTGCTCCAAAGCTCGGACCAGTGGTGCTCCGCGGGCGGACTATGTAGGGTCGCACTTAAAGAGGGCTCGTTGGTGGTGAACTCGTCTCAGGGTGGTGGGTCGAAGGACTTTTGGGTGGTTGCGGACGAGGGTCTCGTCTGATGCTCTCGAGAGTGGCCGAACACCTGTATTGGCTGGCACGTTATGTTGAGCGCGCTGAAGCCACCGCGCGGCTAGCTATCGCCGCATCGGACACAATCCTAGATCTGCCTGACGGTGTTCCGTATGACTGGGAGTCCTTGATGCAAGTGTTTGGGTCCGGTGATTCTGGTCCCGGCATTTCTGAAGCCGAGGTCATGGAACAGTTAGTACTTAGTCTAGAACACCCGGGCTCAATACGCGCCTCGATTGCATCGGCCCGGGAAAACGCACGAGTCACTCGTGACTTGATTCCAAAGGATGCCTGGATTGCTTTGAACGAGTTACATGGTCTCATTGAACGGCAATCATTCGCTGGGTTTGATCGATCCACCCGGATCCGGTTGCTCAAGCAAGTGATCTCGAATTGTCGGCTCTGGCATGGGTGCCTGGTAGCAAGTCAGGCGCGAGATCTGGGCTCTTTATTTTTGCGTCTTGGTGATCGTTTGGAACATGCCGATATGGTGTCGCGTTTGGTCGATCCGCGCGTCACACAGATGGTTCCTGGTGTTTCCACCCGCTGGAGCAGCTATGAGTCCATTGGGTGGCAAAATTTATTGTCAGCTCTCGGCGGTGTCGAGCTATACCGTCACAGCGCGCGCAATCGAATGCGTGGTATTGATGTGTTGGATTTTGTGTTGCGAGACGACAAATTTCCTCAGTCGATGGCGGCAGCACTCGCACGAGTGGATCTCTTGTTGACTCAGTTACCGCATCAACGTGTCTCAACAGACTCGCTGGAGAGTATCGTCGATGATCTAAAAAAGCTCGATCTTAAACGTTTGACTCCAGACGTTATCACACAAAATATGGATTGTATTCAGCAGGGACTCGTCACATTGCACGGAAACATCAGCTCGGAGTATTTCTTTTTCCAATCAAACAATCGCTAACCCGTGGGTTTGCAGGGGGGAATGTTGTATTCTCTAAGCATCCTTGGGACTGAGCCTCTAATTTGACTGATTCGGCTGCAAATAAGAAACGGTTATCCGCTTCGTCGAAGCGGTGTATTGGCGTGCGTGGCCTGACCAAATATTTTGGCGATTTTGCCGCGAATAGCGCCGTCGACCTAGCTGTCGACGAGGGAGAGATCCACGCGCTGCTTGGTGAGAATGGCGCAGGTAAGTCTACTCTCGTTAAGATGATTTATGGGATTTTGAAGCCTGATTCTGGTGACATGGATCTCAACTCGGAACCATATTCTCCCGACAGTCCAAGTGATGCAAAGCGTGCCGGGGTTGGCATGGTGTTCCAACACTTTGCCGTTTTTGATGCGCTGACTGTCCTTGAAAATATCGCGCTCGGTTTGGAGGGACGGTTTCCCGGCGCAGAGCTCGCTGCTGAAATTTCAGAGCTTTGCGAACGCTACCGGTTGCATGTTGAATTAGGTCGTCGAGTACATGATCTCGGTGCCGGAGAAAGACAGCGTGTGGAAATCATCCGGGTCCTGATGCAAGACCCTCGGTTATTGATCCTCGACGAGCCCACCTCCGTGTTGACCCCACAAGAAACGGAACAGCTGTTTGCAACACTCGGACGGCTCTCTGATGAAGGGCGTTCAATTATTTACATCTCACATAAGCTCGACGAGGTAAGAGTGTTGTGTGATCGAGCTACTTTGATGCGTGCAGGTAAAATTATAGATGTAGTTGATCCGAGGCAAGAGAGCACTCGCTCTCTTGGTGAAAAAATGATCGGTGAGCGTTTGAAGGAGACAAAACGCGGTAAGATTAAGAAATCATCGAATACAAAAGCTCGTCTCACCGTGCGAGTGGGTGAAGTGTACCCGGAGTCGAGCAGGAGTGTTGCGCTCAGAGATCTCTATTTGTCAGTTGCCCCCGGATCAATCCTTGGCATTTCTGGTGTCTCTGGCAATGGCCAGGATAGGCTATTCGATGTTCTTTCCGGCGAGATTACCTTGCCCAATCCCGACAGCATTATGCTTGACGACCTGCCAATCGGGCACATGGGGGTGGAGCAGCGCCGGGTTCTGGGCATGCTGGGCGCTCCCGAGAATCGCCTGGGGCACGCTGCTGTCCCTGACCTAACACTTTGGGAAAATATTATTCTTACCGCTCGGCATACTCGCGGTATCTTGACAAATAAGCATTTGATCAGTGGGCCGGCGGCCAGAGGATTTGCTAACGAAGTGATCCAAACTTTCGATGTGAGAACATCATCCGTGAATGCAAAGGCGTCTAGCTTGTCTGGTGGAAACTTGCAGAAGTTTCTGATCGGGCGTGAGTTATTGGGCAGTCCAAAAGTCTTTATAGTGTCAAATCCAACCTGGGGTGTCGATGCAAAAGCGCAGCTCTTTATTCACAAAATGCTAATACAAATGGCCGACGCCGGTGCTTCAATTGTTTTGATTAGTCAGGATATTGATGAGCTGTTGTCTGTCAGCGACCGTATTTGTGCGATTTGTCATGGTCGTTTGAGCCGAACTTACCCAACCACAGAGACGACCCCCGATTATTTGGGTGCACTGATGCTTGGTCAGGAAGTTGAATCGTGATCTTCGTCGAGGCTCGTTCCGAGACACATTGGTACCACGAATGGGTTGCCGTATTTGTTGCCTTGAGTCTGACCGTGGTAACGGCGTCGATTCTTCTTGCGGTCATGGGACTTGAACCAGTCTCGAGCCTCCAGCGGATCTTCATAAGGCCTCTCAACTCGGTCTATGGGGTGAGTGAACTGATAGCGAAGGCCACCCCACTCATTACTATTGGTGTTGCCTTGGCGCTGGGTTTCCGGGCCGGTGTTTGGAATATCGGAGCCGAGGGTCAACTGGTGATGGGAGGACTATGTGGAGGCGCCGTGGCACTCGCTTTTTGGGGCGTCGATGGTTTCTGGGTTATGCCGCTTGTGTTGTTGGGCGGAAGCCTTGGTGGCTTGCTATGGGGTGCGATCCCGGCATTTTTGAAGGTTCGGTTTAATGCGAACGAGATATTGGTATCTTTGATGCTGACCTATGTTGCGATTCTGTTGCTCAGCGTGATGGTGCATGGACCTCTCCGAGATCCAGACGGGTTTAATTTTCCTGAAAGTCGGCTGCTCCACGAGGCCGCTACATTACCAAAATTATTTTCCGCGGGCAGGGGTCACCTCGGATTTATCTTCGCAATTTTCTTTGCATTACTTGGGACATGGATCGTCAAGCGTTGGCACCTGGGATTTGAAATGCGAGTGACAGGCCTCTCTCTGAATGCCGCAAGATTTGCTGGTTACAGTCGTGACCGAACGGTTTGGACGGCGTTACTGATTGGTGGCGGCGTTAGCGGGTTTGCGGGCGTAGTTGAGGTGACTGGGAATATCGGACAACTGGTTCCAAATATTTCGCCTTCCTACGGGTTTACCGCGATTATTGTTGCGTTTCTCGCAAGACTGCATCCAATGGCAGTGATCCCAGCAGGGCTCTTGGTGGCTCTGTCATATCTGGCCGGTGAGGCTGCACAGTTGTCACTGGGTATCCCCGCCGCCAGCACGCAAGTATTCCAGGGTTTGTTGTTATTCTTCTTGCTCGGAACATCACTGCTTGTGAATTATCGTGTTCGATTTGGACGGGAAACCTAATGGATTACGGATTACTGTCATCGATTTTGCACGCAATACTGGTCGCCTCTACCCCTCTGGTTTTCGCAGGTTTGGGTGCATTGATTCAAGAGCGGGCCGGTGTTTTGAATCTGGGCATTGAGGGCCTAATGATCGTCGGAGCCTTGGCTGGTTTTGCGACTGCTCTTTTTGGTTTCCCACTCTTAATTTCTATAGTATCCGCGGCGCTAGCCGGAGCTTTGCTGGCATCAATTTTTGCTGTCCTCGTGTTGAGATTGTATGCAAATCCAGTCGCCACAGGTCTTGCCCTAACGCTTTTTGGCCTTGGCTTGAGCGCTCTCGCGGGCGCTCAATATGTGGGTCAGGCTGCGCCTCAAGTCGATCCATGGAATATTCCAGTATTGAGTCATTTACCAATCGTAGGGCACGCGCTCTTTTCTCACGATCCACTTGTCTATTTGTCCATTACTCTGGCTGTCTTAATGTGGTGGTTTATTACAAAATCTCGCGCAGGCTTGATCCTTCGGGCAGTCGGTGAGAATCACTCCGCAGCCCATGCCCTCGGATTTTCGGTGACGGGAATTCGTTTTTTAGCCATAATAACCGGTGGCGCGCTCGCCGGGATCGGCGGTTCGTACCTGACACTTGTCCAGACGCCTCTATTCGTAGAGGGTATGACGGCAGGCCGGGGTTGGATTGCACTTGCTCTTGTGGTGTTCGCTTCTTGGCGTCCGCTACGGGTAATTGTTGGGGCCTATCTGTTTGGTAGCGTCTCGATAATCCAGTTACACGGTCAGGCTTTAGGTGTTTCTGTGGCCTCCCAATGGTTGTCAATGTTGCCATATCTGGTCACCATTGGGGCCCTGATAATTATCGCTGGGCGAGGTAATTTTTTGCACAAGGCTCCCGGTTCATTGGGAGTCACTTTTAAAGAGAGTACATGAGGAACGGTGGAACTACACATGAAGAAATCAAATCTGGTAATTGGTCTATTGGTGCTTGTGGCCGTGATTGCGGCCGTGGTGTCTTTTGAACCGAGTGAAACAAAAAAAACGGTCTCGGGCGAAGTTAAAGTTGGCTTTGTGTATGTAGGACCTGTTGCCGATGCCGGTTGGACATATGAGCACGACCGAGGTCGTCTTGCAGTCGAGGCTGAGTATGGTGATAAGGTCGAGACGGTGTTTGTTGAGAGTGTATCTGAGGGCCCTGATGCCGAGCGTGTAATCGCTCAAATGGCCACAGATGGGGCAAATGCAGTTTTTACGACTTCATTCGGATACATGAACCCAACAATAAAAGTGGCACAACAATTCCCGGGCGTAAAGTTCGAGCATGCGACTGGGTACAAGCGTGCCGACAATGTTGCAACTTACTCGTCGCGTTTCTATGAGGGTCGTCATGTACTTGGTCTGATTGCAGGAAAAATGACCAAGTCAAATACTATCGGTTACATCGCCTCGTTCCCGATTCCGGAGGTTGTACGCGGGATTAATGCCGCATACTTGGCAGCCAAGAGTGTTAACCCTCAGGTCAAGTTTAAAGTGATTTGGGTTTCTACTTGGTTTGATCCGGGTAAGGAGGCCGACGCGGCGAAGGCACTGATTGACCAAGGCGCTGATATTTTGATGCAGCACACTGACTCCGCTGCTCCGATGAAGATCGCTGAAGAACGCGGGATTTATGCGTTTGGTCAGGCGTCAGATCAGGCAGCTTACGGACCAAATGCGCAATTAACGGCCATTATTGATGATTGGGCCCCCTACTACGTGAGAAGAGTAGGTGATTTGATCAATGGAACTTGGTCGTCCACGGACACTTGGGGAGGCTTTGATACTGGAATGGTTGCTTTAGCCCCTTACGGTAAGGCTGTTCCAGATGACGTCAAAGCGATGGCTGAGGAAGCCAGAAAGGCGATCACCGACGGCCGACTGCACGCATTCACAGGCCCAGTTAATAAGCAGGATGGCTCGCCGTGGTTAAAAGCAGGTGAGACAGCGGACGACGGTACCTTGCTTGGAATGAACTTCTATGTGGAAGGCATTGAGGGCTCGCTGCCATAACTGGAGCAGTATAGTTCAGCTCACATGTTGGCTGTATACTTTTGATCGAACCGGAGAGATATCCGGTTCGATACGCTCCAGATAATCAATGCTTCCGCACACAACACCACCAGAGCAGCGAACATGAGATCGGTTTGGCCACGGGCATTAGCGTGCAACATCAGATAGCCCAGTCCGCTCGATGACCCAACCCACTCCCCAACCACGGCGCCTATGGGCGCGACTGAAGCAGCTACTCGAACACCTGATAGGGTATAGGGAACTGCAAGCGGAATTCGCACATGGAAAAATAACCTTACCCTCCGAGGCCGAAGCGTTTGAAAAGTGGCGTCCCACGATGCAGGCAGAGCCCTGAATCCGGCTAGGGTACTAGCTGTTACTGGAAAAAAGACAATCAAAGTAGTCATAGCGAGTTTGGATGCGAATCCATAACCGAGCCATAGCATAAGAATTGGCGCGATCGCGAATACTGGCAGAGCTTGACTGATGATTAACGCTGGCATTGTAATTGACTGAAGTCGTTTGGAATCTCCAATCAGACAAGCGACGGTGAATCCTAAAATGGAGCCCAAAATTAGACCACAGACAATTTCTAGCGCAGTTGTGGTTGCGTGAACACTTATCAACGTGAATCTATTGAATAAGACAGCAGCGACCCGATCAGGTGCCGGGAGTATAAAGTGCGGGATATCGAACAAGATAACTATTGACCACCAGACCGCGATTAATAGCGTCACGGGCAAAAAGTAGCCAAAGATCCGGTTCATAAGTCACCATCCAGGGCCTGAATCAGAGCGTGATCGTTTTGGAAGTCAGCGAGATCGAATGGGCCCCTGAGCCCATGCGATGTTAGAACCACGGCCGTATCTAACCAGCCTAGTGCATCTCTGGGGTCATGTGTAACCAGGATAACCGTCTTGTTAGCGAACAATTTGTTACACAGCTTTGTCATTTGAATTTTGGTCGATCTATCAAGCGCTGCAAAGGGCTCGTCTAGTAATAGAAGATCAGCGTCCTCGAGGAGTGCCCGTGCGAGCGCTACACGGGACCTCTCGCCGCCGCTAAGATGATTCGTCTTGTGGTCCTGAAAACCGCAAAGTTCTACATCTGTCAGAAGTTGATGAGCGCGCTCCAGATGTTTCGAGACGATCGTCTCTCCCCGTAACGTAAAGCCTAGAAGTATGTTATCTAGAACACTAACCCAGGGGAGGAGAGCTGGCTGTTGGGACAGATATGTGATTCGTTGAGTCTGACACTGAATTGATGGTGACCCTCGGATAATTCTATTCAAAAGCGTTGATTTTCCGGACCCAGATTTTCCGAGAAGGGCGACCTGTTGCCCGCGATGTACAGCCCATGAAATCCTTGTGAGTGGATCGTGTCCGGGGAATCCAAGAGTTAGTTGGTCTATGGACAGCACTGTTTCGTTTACTTGGACTTCTTTGATTGCTTTTGTCACAGTATTTTGAAGATGCTCGGGTGGTCGAAAACGGGTACTCTAAGCCAATACTCTTAGATTAAACGACCTAGGTGATATTTGTCGCGTTAGATTGATGGCTTCATTAGGTGCACGGGAATAGTTTATGGGGACAAAAGAAGATCTACGCGGTGATATCAGATTCTACTTCGATGGCCAGGTAAGAATACTGGACGGCGTACGCGCGACGGATATGGTTATGCCCTGGCTGCGATCTGAAGCGATGCGGACCGGCACTAAAGAGGGCTGTAATGAGGGTGACTGCGGTGCCTGTACTTGCTTGGTCGGCTCTCTTTCAGAGTCCGGTGGTCTTCGGTTTAGCCTAATTAATACATGTATTTATCCGCTCGCATATCTCGATGGCGCGTGGCTGATCTCTGTGGAGACACTCAGCAGGTCAGGGTCATTATGTTCAGCCCAAAGCGGAATGCTACCCCTTAACGCGTCACAGTGTGGATTTTGTACGCCTGGTTTTGTGATGGCGATTGTGTACGCTCAGATCACCAAGAAAGACCAAACACCAGAGCAGGCGTTGGCTGGGAACCTATGCCGGTGTACCGGGTATAGTGGTCTGATTGAGGCGACTCGACTTGCCCAGGGCCGGCCTCTCGATAAAGCCTTTATCGCTGAGATCGAGGGGGCTAAAGCGGTCCTAAGACAGTTGTCTCGAGGTGGATTTTCCATTGTCAACCACAACTCGAGGATTGACGCACCAAAAACGCTCGACCATTGGTTGGATCTTAGGAAAAATTTTTCGTCTGCCACACTTGTTTCTGGGGCCACTGATTTGGGGCTGTGGATAACGAAGCGCTTAGATAGACCGACCCATATCATCCTCA
>MDTB01069279.1_pt1 | contig 19135 bp, 14 predicted proteins | sample 811161 | NCBI WGS metagenome assembly MDTB01 (sample SAMN05326650, study PRJNA326480) | marine metagenome | isolation source: seawater | place: Mediterranean Sea | collected 2009
AAAAAATAAAACGGGTCACTCCAGCGCGCCATCCGTGCGCAGCGAGAGCGCCCGCCTTGATTTTACCCGGATCAGGAGAAAAACACCTAGAGGGCCTCTTCTCCCGTCTCACCGGTGCGGATGCGTATGGTATCCGCTAAATCTGTTACAAAAATCTTGCCGTCGCCGATCTGCCCCGTTTGAGCGGACCGCATGACGGTATCAATCACATTTTTGAGATTATCATCTGAAACAACCACTTCAAGCTTCACCTTCGGTACAAAATCAACCGCATATTCGGTACCGCGGTACATCTCGGTGTGACCTTTCTGGCGGCCAAACCCGCGGACCTCCGTAATGGTCATCCCTGAGATACCTTGCTCGGAGAGCGCATTTTTCACGTCCTCCAACTTGAAATGGCGAATCACTGCTTCAACTTTTTTCATCCGAAACTCCCTAAAAGCTTAGTCAATGGGACAAAGACCCCGCTAAACGAAGATATAGCCTTCCTCGCCATGCTCATTCATATCTAGACCGCGTACTTCACCCTCCTGCGAGACCCGTAAGCCCATCACGGCATCTAAAATCTTCAGCAGGATAAAGGTCGCTACGGCACAATAACCGATTGTAATCCCAGTCGCCACAATCTGACCCCAAAGGACATCACCCCCCTCAAGCAACCCCAACGGCTTTCCCTCGGCAATATCCCAGGTAGCGCGGGTCGCAAAAACCCCCGTGAGAATGGCACCGAGTGTGCCTCCTACCCCGTGGATCCCAAACGCGTCGAGCGAATCGTCGTATTTAAAGGCCGCCTTGAATGCGCCACACGCAAAGTAGCAGACAATTCCAGCAGCAGCGCCCATGATCAGGGCAGGCATGACATTCACAAACCCTGCACCAGGGGTAATGCAGACCAAGCCGGCAATCGCCCCCGAAGCTGTGCCCAGCACACTCGGCTTCCCGCGAGCAAGCCATTCCATAAAGGCCCAGGCGATCGCACCCGCTGCAGCGGCAAAGTGAGTTGTTGCAAATGCGCTGCTTGTCAAATCATCCGAAGCCAACTCGCTCCCTGCGTTGAATCCAAACCAGCCGACCCAGAGCATCGCGGCACCGATCACGGTATAGGTCAGATTATGCGGTCGCATATCTTCAGTGCCCCAACCGAGACGCCGACCGAGCACCAGGGCACAGACCAGCGCTGACACGCCCGAACTGATATGGACCACCGTACCGCCGGCAAAGTCGAGTGCCCCACCCGCAATCGAATGATCGCTCCCAAAAGCCAGGATTCCACCTCCCCAGACCCAGTGCGCCAGCGGGCAGTAAACGAGTGTGCCCCAAAGAATGGTAAAGACGACCATGGTGCTGAATTTCATCCGCTCCGCATACGCCCCGCAAATCAGGGCCGGGGTAATGATAAAGAACATGCCCTGGAAGAGCATAAACGTCAGCGCCGGAATCGCACCATTCATTGGTGTATGTGGCGAATTAGTCTCTTCATCCCAGACCCGCTCAATACCCTCCATAAAGACATGATCGAGGTTGCCGATATAGGCACCGTCACCACCGAAGGCTAAAGAGTATCCATAAAGCGCCCAAAGCACCGTCATCAGCCCCATGAGGAAAAAACACTGCATCATCACACCCAGAACATTCTTCTTGCGAACCAGACCTCCATAGAAAAGCGCCAGGCCGGGAGCAGTCATAAAGAGTACCAGTGCACAGCAGGTGAGCATCCAGGCATTGTGTCCAGCGAGTGCGGCCGATTCGGCCGTTTCGTGCGCTGCCTCTACCTGCTTCTGTAAGCCCGAAGCATCAAGCCCTCTCCCTCCCTCAACTTGGGCCATCGCCGGCGTAGCAAGCAGAGAAAGAAAAATTAAAAAGTTGGCTGACAGGCCTAATTGTGTGAACAATCTTCGTACCGCCATCATAGAGTGCTCCCTTAAAATGTTTGGTCGGAAAGAGAAATGTGCGGTCCGCTTTATGCGGATACCCCTCCGCTTTCTGCATACGACTGCTTCTCGCAGTCTCTATCTACCTCCTGCCGACGACCGGGCCCGCCAAAACCCTGCTCGCCGCTCGCGGGGAGTACTCGACTCCCTAACCTGATAGTCTTCTACGGGACAAACTAACTTGGGGCGTCAAAACCGTAAAGGACGTGCAGGGGTTTTCTGTGAAAAAACTGTCACTTTATTCCCCGTGATTCCAGGGCACATCGCTAGATCCAGCAAGTCGATTTGCCTCTCTGGCCATGACAAAAAGAAGGTCGCCCAACCGATTGATATAAACCAGAACTGCTTGGGGGACATTGGTTTGCTGCTCCTCAGCAAGTTCAACGACAATCCTCTCCGCACGGCGGCAAACGCAACGTGCAAGATGCAAATTAGCGGCAACGGGGACTCCACCGGGCAAAATAAATTGTTGCAATTCCGGAAGCTGCCGCTCAAATTGATCAATGGCTTGTTCGACGTGCTGCACCTCGTCCTCTCCGGTCGGAGATATTCCCCTGACCGATCCCTGGGGGGAAGCCAGTTCGGCACCAATGACAAATAGGTGCTGTTGAATCTGCTCAAGCAACAGGTCAATTTGAGGGTCTGGTTTGGAAGCACGCACAACCCCCAAAACTGCATTCAGTTCATCCACTGTGCCGTACGCTTCAATCCGAAGATTGCTTTTTGATAACCGCTGACCACCAAACAGAGAAGTTTCTCCAGCGTCACCTGTTTTCGTATAAATCTTAACCATCGCGGTTCTCACACATGATTGACGCAATAAATTCCTGGACACACCAGACAACCCGAATCGCCCTATTGTACTTGGCAACCTATAATCGGAGTAGCTTGATCAAACCTCTTATTTTTTAGAATTCGTGTGGTCTCAAAAAATGCGAACTATAATCCTAATTGTCTTAAACGTATTCTTGCTCCTAATGTCGACAGGCACCCCGGATACGGTTTCACTGGCACGGGGTGACGAGCAGGAAGACCGTTACTTGAGTCACGTGAGGCAGATCACCGACTCTTTTACCAAAGCCGGCGAAGGCTATTTTTCACCCGATGGCCGGCGAATTGTCTTTCAGGCCGTTCCAATTGAATATCCTTTCTATCAAATCTATACGCAAACGCTTGATGGTACACCGGAGTTGATCAGCACCGGTCGAGGTCGTACCACATGCTCGTATTTTCATCCTGACGGAGAAACCATTCTTTTTGCCTCAAGTCACCTTGACCCAAAGCTTGATACCACCGAAGCGGATGAGAGAGCGAAACAGGAAGATGAACGGAAGAGCGGTAAACGCCGGCGCTATAGCTGGGTCTTCGACCCTTATATGGATATCTATAGCCGGAATCACAATGGCCAACTGACACCTCTGACCTCGACGGCAGGCTATGATGCCGAGTGTGCTTATTCTCCCGACGGAAAACAGGTCGTCTTTTGTAGTGATCGTGACGGGGATGCAGATCTCTATATTATGAATTCGGATGGCAGTGCAGTTCGTCAGTTAACGAATCAACCAGGATACGATGGAGGGCCTTTCTTCTCGCCCGATGGTCGTTGGATTATCTATCGTACGGATCGCAAAAAGCCTCATCATTTGCAAATTCATGCGATTCGAACAGACGGGAAACACGATACGGCTCTGACCGATAATATTGGAGTGAACTGGGCTCCTTATTGGCATCCCACGGAACCCTATATCATTTGGTGCGGCGCAGATCACTCCAACCCCAAAGCCCGTCCAAACTACGATCTCTATCTTATGCCCTACACAATAGAAAAGACTGCAAACGGCGAGAAATTTGTGGGTGGAAAGACCGTACGGATTACTGATCATCCAAGTGCCGACGTGCTGCCTGTCTTCTCCCCGGATGGTAAAAAGCTCATGTGGACAAGCAATCGCGGAGAAGGCGGGACCAGCCAACTTTGGATCGGCGACTTCAAACTGCCCGAACATTAATATCTCTCGATGACACTCGATGACAGATGACAATGGATCACTGCTTTAATCAAGACGCGTGTCCACTCCGGTAGAAAGCATGCCAAGACACAGCGACTCTTTTGCTCAACTGAAAATCTGGAAGTTCGGGGGGCTTACCCCCCAAGAGCTAGTTCGTAGAACCCGGAGAGAATTTCGCGAACGGCAGCTATCGGCACGTTCTGCCCAGTTCGCCTACTTTTCGATGCTGGCCATGATGCCACTATTGATCGTGCTGGTTTACATAATCGGTCAAATGCCCATTCACGGGTTGCTCGGCAGCTTTCTCATGTTGCTTGAAAAAACGCTTCCGGACGCCGCGTACCAATTATTTCGCACCCAAATACTGGCAATCCAACAAGAGAGTTCGACAACCTATATCTCCATCAGTTGCGTCATTTTTCTCTACGCAGGGTCGCGGCTTTTTGTCACGATTGGAGAGGGGCTCAACGTCGCCTTCGGTCATCCACCCCGAGCACGTCGCGTACGCACCTATTGGTTATCGCTGGTACTCACCTTCAGTATTGCCTTGTTACTGATCGTGGCACTAATCATTCTCGTCATCGGACCGCAAGCGGTCGAATGGGTGATCCATGGCGTCCATCTGCCGGTGCCCGATTCTCTTTCTTTAATCCTCATGCGCTGGGGTGTCGTCATCGGCTTTCTACTTATTTTTACCTCCACAATCTATTATCTTGTCCCGGCACATGGACTTCCTTGGCATTGGTTCAGTCCGGGCACTATTTTTGCCGTTTTAGGTTGGATCGCCGCGAGTCAGGGATTTCGTTTTTATGTCGCGCATTATGCCCGCTACAATCAGATTTATGGCGCCCTGGGTGGCGTCATTGCAATGCTTTTCTGGCTCTATCTGACCGGTGCAATCCTGCTCATAGGAGCGCAAATCAACGGCATTATTTATGAGACTTTACAAACATCATCGCTGGAACCAGACGCCTAAGAAACGCTGCGTCCACGCTTCGGTCATTCCTTAATCTAGGAGTGTTCCCAAATGTATGCCCCGCACCGGCGGCGACGGAGATTTACTCCTTGAAAAACTGATAGTGTCGCTAGCACCTTCAGAGAAAAGATTGCCTAGTTTGCTGGTTTTTCACGAATTACGCTAGCCGACTGCAAGCACGATATCTTCTTTTTTTCTCTTTCTTATCGCTTCCAATCTCGCTATTATGCGACGCCGTTTTTTATCGACGAGGAACATCTTTATGAGTGATTGCCGGGTCGAAAACGATTCGATGGGTGAAGTCCGGGTACCCGCCCAAGCCTATTACGGTGCGCAGACACAACGCGCGGTGGAAAATTTCCCCATCTCGGGATGGCCGTTACCACCTCCGCTTATTCATGGCATAGGCCTGGTGAAATACGCCTGTGCGACCGCCAATCGTGACCTTGGATTATTAGGTAAACAGGGACGTTCACCACTTAATGAACAACAAATTGAATCCTTGCTGAAAGCCTGCCTGGAAGTGACTGAGGGTAAATGGGATGCGGAGTTTCCGGTCGATGTTTTCCAGACAGGCTCGGGGACCAGCAGCAACATGAACGCGAATGAGGTCATCAGTAATCGCGCGATCGAACTTGGCGGAGGTGATCGGTTTGCCAGCGAAAAGCCAATTCACCCCAATGATCATGTCAACATGGGGCAAAGCACAAACGATACTTTTCCTACCGCCATCCATGTCGCTGTTGCACTTCAAATTCACCAAGCTTTGATTCCCGCGTTGGAACGCTTTCAATCCGCATTAGCACAGAAAGCGGCGGAGTGGGACAAAATCGTAAAAATAGGGAGAACCCATCTGGCAGATGGAACCCCGATTCGGCTCGGCCAGGAAATGAGTGGGCTCGCGCATCAGCTACAAGCTTCTACGGTGCGGGCAACGCGAGCGATCACAGCAGTTTGTGAACTTCCCGTCGGCGGTACAGCGGTAGGCACAGGTATTAACACGCATCCAGAATTCGGGCATCGCGTGTCGGCTGAACTGGCCGACAAAACAAGACTACCATTTGTGGAAGCTGAAAATCACTTTGAAGCAAATGCACAACGCGATGGACTCGTAGAATGTCACGGTCAACTACGCGTGATCGCCTCAACACTGTTTAACGTAACCAACAATATTCGCTGGCTAGGGTCGGGGCCTCGATGTGGTTTCAATGAACTTCGGCTACCAAGTCGACAACCGGGTAGCTCGATTATGCCTGGCAAGGTCAATCCGGTGATGTGCGAAAGCGCCATGCAAGTTTCAGCCCGCGTCATGGGTAACGATCAGACGATTGCTATCTGCGGCGCTACGGGCGGAAATTTCCAACTCAACATTATGATGCCTTTGATGGGTCAAACGACGCTCGAAAGTGTCGCACTCTTAGCAAGCGTTTGCAATGCGTTTGTCGAATTCTGTGCTACTGAAATGGAAGCGAACGTCGATGCTTGCGAAGGATCCGTTGAGAAAAGCCTTTCGATGGTGACGAGTCTCAATCCTTATATCGGTTATGAAAAAGCAGCGTCTCTCGCTAAAGAAGCGTTCAAAACGGGAAAAACCATTCGACAATTATGCACCGAACAGGAAGTTCTTCCTGAAGCAGAGCTCGACAAAGCTCTCGATCCATTTCGAATGACGAGCCCACATGCCACAAAAGAGTAACACCCCCAATAGGATAAATCGTCTTCTTTGATCCGCCGTTTTAAGACACACTCAATAAACTGTCCATGAAGAAAATACTTTTACACTTCCTGCTCGGATCGCTCGGGATCATGGTATTGCTGAAGTCGGCATACCCTGAATCGCCATCGGCATCTCCTGCGGAAGTGGTAAATTCGCACAGCCCAAAGCAATTGATTGGAGTCGCGTCCAAGATTGCTGCAACGGCGACGACACCACGAGATTACTCCGAGATGATTTACTATCTCGATAAGGCTCTCGCCTCGCGGTCAATCGTGCCCGAGCATCGAGAATATGCTTACAAGCTGAAAGGCTGGTCACACAATCGATTAGGAGAATATTTTGCATCCCAGGGCAAAGAAGCGGCTGCCCTCACTCAATTTGAAACGGCTGTCGAATTAAATTTCAAACACTGGAAAGCATTACATAATCGAGGCGTGAGTTACGCGATGAGTAATCGTCTTGATGAAGCTGCACAAGATTTTTCCGCCACAATTCGACTTCATCCTGAATATGCCAACGCTTGGTTTAATCGAGCAGAAGTTTTTATGCGTCAAGGAAAAACCGATCTTGCGGTCGAAAATTATTCCCAGGCGATCACGCTGAACGCAGAGGACGCCGGCTTTTATGCAGGACGCGGAAAAGCTTATCGAGTCTTGGGAAAGTTCGCCTTGGCGGAAGCAGATCTCAACCGTGCCATCACTATTGATAGCCGCCTCACAAAGGCCCATCTCCAAAGAGGTGACCTCTGGTTGGCTCTAGGTGAATATGAAAGTGCAGCTGCGGATTATCGGACTGCTGTTCGCAACGATTCGCAGTCTGTGGCGGCCTTTCGTTGTGTAGCTTGGATGATGGCAACGTGCGAAGATCAAAGATATCGCGACCCCAAGCGTTCGATTCAGTTTGCAAAGAAAGCTATCGAAATCAATGGTGGTGAAGACTTTCGTCTTCTTGATACCCTGGCTGCAGCCCATGCCAATGCGGGACGATTCAATGATGCCGTAGCCGAACAACAAAGGGCGATTAAAATGGCAGCCGGCCAAGCGACAGGCCGTGAAATGCACAATCTCAAACAGCGACTGCAGCAATATTCGCAGCAGGCTCCCTACCGTACGGAAGTGATTGCTCGTCAGCCGGATCGTTCCGAGCATATTCAATAAACGGCATTAACGGTATTAGTAGCTATGAGCGACGCTTTTCTGTATCTCGGCGGTTTAGCCCTAGCGGCTTACTTTTTTCGCCTATGGTTCGAAGACTACCGGCAAAATACGCAGCAGATCAATCATGATCTTGCCGCCGGCAGGACGATCTCTGCTGATGTGATTCAAGCGGGACTTCCGGGATCGACCCCTGCAAGTTGGCGGGCAATTACAATTGCCATCTTCGGGGCCGTAGGGATCCTAGCCCTTGAAGTCGCTGGAGAATATCGACTCGATGTCGTTGAGGACCAAACGACCATGTCGGTTCTATTAGGGATCTATACTCTTGCGGCAGCGTTTATAGAAGAACTGATCTTTCGTGGTTTTTTGTTTTTCGATCGTCACGGAAAGTGGCGGCTCTATGGAAGTATCATTGGCATCTCAATTCTTTTTGCACTCATTCATCCCTATCTCTGGTCTTACGATGTGCCCCAGAATCAACCACCCTGGCTATTCTGGAAATGGATCGGGCTCAATCTTTGGCGCGATGACGGGATGCTCAATATTCAACCCATTTTTTCTACTTGCATTTTATTTATCAACTCACTTTGGTTTTACTATGTGCGATTCTTTGGGCTAAACCGATTCCGCTCACTCATCCCCTGCGTTGCTGCCCACCTAGCGAGCAATCTAGGGGTCTTCGTGGTGAAGGCATGTCAGGGCAAAGTTATCCTGTTTGATTAAGCCAGATGCCTACACCCCGCTTCCCCTGGATAACCGAAAAGGTGCGTCCTGGCGGACAAGTCGCTGTAAATACGGAAAAATGCCTAAAACACCATGTTTTTCAGATTATTGGCTGCCAAATCGCGTCACCCATAGCAAGGATAAATACGTTTAATTTTAGTGAATGGACCGATTCACCCTAGCACGAGAGTGGCCGAAATTTTAGCATACTTAATTCAATTCCTGCCATTGAGTATGACTCCCCTCGCCGCCAACCGGCGAGCGGGTGGGAAGATGCCTGTCGGGGCGTATCTGCAGTTGTTCCCTGCTGATCCCACTGTGTCGTTTAACAGATAACTAAGACAACGAACGGCACAGACCGGCAAAACAATTTCGGGATCACTACGTTTATTTTTTTTAGAAACATCGCAACATAACAGTACCTCACCATGGACGCTACAAAAATTCGAAACATTGGTATTTCCGCCCACATCGATTCCGGAAAGACCACCCTCAGTGAAAGAATTTTATTTTACGCTGGCCGTATTCATCGCGTACAAGAAGTACGGGGTGAAGGTGATGGTGCGACGATGGATCATATGGAATTGGAAAAAGAGCGGGGTATCACTATTACAAGTGCTGCAACGCAAGTGGAATGGGAAGGACATCAAATCAATCTGATTGATACACCGGGGCACGTTGACTTCACTGTCGAAGTCGAAAGAAGTTTGCGCGTGCTTGATGGAGCCGTCCTGGTACTCTGTGCGGTTGGTGGCGTCCAATCTCAGTCTCTCACGGTCGACCGACAGATGAAGCGATATCGCGTTCCGCGGTTGGGTTTCATTAATAAAATGGATCGTACCGGAGCGAATCCAAAACGCGTGGTCGAACAAGTACGAGAAAAGATGAATTGCGATGCGGTTTTAATGCAACTTCCCATCGGTGCCGAAGATGATTTTGAAGGAGTTATCGATTTAGTCACCATGAAAGCCCTCTATTTCGATGGCGCCAATGGTGAAACAATACGTTCTGATGCAATCCCTGAAAACATGTTGGCAGAGTCACAAACAGCACGCCAAGAAATGCTCGAAGCAATCTCAATGTATAGTGACGAGCTCATGGAACTGCTGCTAAGTGAAGAAGAAATCCCTGTGGATTTAATTCATCAAGTAACTCAGAGTGCCGTACACGATCTTGACTTTACGCCTGTGTATCTGGGCACCGCCTTCCGGAACAAAGGTGTACAACCCTTGCTCGATGCCATTGTTCGTTACCTTCCGGCTCCTATGGATCGTGAAAAGACTGCCATGGGCCATGAGAATCCAGAGGAAAAAGTGCCGCTGACCGTTGATGTAGACGCTCCTTTTGTCGGCATGGCTTTCAAACTTGTGGACGATCCCTATGGTCAGCTTACATTTATGCGAATTTATCAGGGACAAATCGCAAAGGGAAAGCAATACACCAACCAGCGAACGGGGCGCAAGCAGCGATTCAGTCGCATTTTACGTATGCATTCAGACAAGCGTGAAGAAATTGATAATGCCTATGCCGGCGATATTGTAGCCATCATGGGAATTGATGCGGCGAGCGGGGACACCTATTCCCAGGATGCGGGTTATTGCACTTTAGAAAGTATTTTTGTTCCTGAACCGGTCATTAAGATGGCTGTGGAACCTCTTTCGCGTGAAGCAGGGGATCGCTTGGGCAAGGCACTCCAGCGATTCCGGAAGGAAGACCCTACATTCCAAGTCGCTACGGATGAGGAGACCGGTGAGACTGTCATCGCAGGGATGGGTGAACTCCATCTAGAAATCTATATCGAACGGATGAAACGAGAGTATAACTGTGAAGTCTCTGTGGGTGCACCAAAAGTAAGCTATCGGGAAACCGCAACGCGGCGTGCCGATTTCGATTACAAACACAAGAAGCAAACAGGTGGTTCCGGGCAGTATGCCCATATCAAAGGTTATTTAGAACCACTGGCTGATGACGAGGAAGAGACCTACATATTTGAAGAAAAAGTTGTCGGTGGACGCATTCCAAAGGAATATATTCCCGCCGTGAACAAAGGATTCAAAGCCGCTATGGTCAAAGGGCCTGTTGCGGAATATCCGGTTGTGAATGTGATGACCGTACTCGAAGACGGGTCCTACCATGAGGTTGATAGCAGCGACATGGCGTTTCAAGTATGCAGCCGCAATTGCTTCAAGGAAACATTCCTGAAGGCAAAACCCGTGCTGCTTGAGCCAGTCATGAAATTGGAAGCAGAGGTACCTCCGGATTTTCAAGGACCCGTAACCGGGGAATTGACGAGTCGTCGAGGCATCATTGTTTCCACGGATATGGCCGGTGATACGGCAGTTATCATTGCCGAAGTGCCGCTGGCCGAAACTTTTGGCTACTCAACCGATCTTCGTAGTATGACACAGGGACAAGGCACCTTTAGCATGGAGTTCTCCCACTACCGACAAGTGCCGTCAAACATTCAGGAAAAAATACTCGCGGACCGGAAAGCCGAAAAAGAAAAGCAGACAGTCGGGTCTAAATAGTTGCCTGCCCACAACTGCGATCACGAAGCGCGACCGCCCTTAAGCAAGCCTTAAGCAAAGAGTCCGGTGGCCACCTTACCGGCCACGTCGGTTAAACGGAACTGGCGACCTTGATACGGGTAGATCAATTCTTCGTGATTCAACCCCAGTAAATGCAGTAGCGTCGCGTGGAAGTCATTTACATGCATCGGGTTCTCGGTCACATGAAAGCCTAGTTCATCGGTTTTTCCGTAGGTGAATCCTTTTTTCAGTCCTCCGCCAGCGAACCAAACCGTAAAGGCATCTTTATGGTGATCACGTCCAGCGAGTTGACCACGTTCATCCTGAATCATTGGCGTCCTTCCAAATTCCGCGCCAAAAACAACGAGTGTCTCATCAAGTAAGCCCCGTATTTTTAAATCTGCAATCAATGCAGCGATCGGCTGATCCACTTCGCGACACTTTCGAGGTAAACCGCCCTTGATATTACCGTGCGTGTCCCACCCTTGATCATTCAATTGAACGAACCGGACGCCCCGCTCGATAAGTCGACGGGCCAGCAGGCAATTATTCGCAAAGCGTGTCTCGCCCGGCTGCGTTCCATAAAGATCATGAATATGTTGCGGTTCATCTGAAAGATCCATCAATTCAGGAACTGCGGACTGCATCCGAAAAGCCAGTTCGTACTGGCTCATGCGTGTGGCAATTTCCGGATCACCCACTTTTCGAAGATGGGCTGCATTCAGGTCGTAGACACTCCGCAGAATGCGCTCCCGACGACCGCGATCGATGCCCGGGGGATTTGACAGATAAAGCACCGGGTCTCCCTGTGAGCGAAACTCGACTCCCTGGTGGACAGTCGGCAAAAATCCACTTCCCCACATGCTGTTTCCGGCTCCAGCAATCTGTCCGGTATTCATTACAACAAAATTAGGAAGATTTTCATTCTCACTTCCTAAGCCGTAACTCACCCAGGATCCCAGGCTCGGGCGGCCAAACTGTCCAAATCCGGTTTGAAACATTAACTGCGCATGCGCATGATTAAACTGTTCGGTATGCAGTGAGTGCACCACCGTCAATTCATCGGCTACCTTTCCCAAATAGGGCAGTAACTCAGAAAGTTCGATACCACTTTGACCGTGACGCTGAAATTTAAAGGGGGAACCGAAAAGATTCGGCTGCTTCCGTACAAAAGCCAACCGCAGATTTTCCCAGAGCGCGTCGGGCATTTTCTGTCCGTCCCGCCGCTGCAATTCTGGTTTAAAAGAGAGAAGATCAAGCTGGGACGGACCACCAACCATGTGGAGAAAAATGACATTTCGCACACGCGGTGCATGGTCTGGTCGTTTAAGTGCCTGCTCCGATGCATGCTCTCTTCCATCGCTATCTCGAGCCAGCAGCGTTGAAAAAGCCGCCCCCGCAATCCCCATCATGCCCTGTTGCATCAGGGCGCGGCGATTGCAGCTCAATATTTTATCTGGAGCATCCATCGGAACTTTGGCTCTTTATTCTTTGGTAATCGTTTCATCAAGGTTTAGAAGGGTATTCGCAACACAAACCCAAGCAGCACGCTCACCGATTTTTTCCGGCGTCTGTTCCGATTTTTTACCTCTCAATGTACCAACCAGTTTTAATGCGTCACTCGGAAATTCCTGCAGGGATTGTCGCTGATCATTTAACAGACCTTGTAAAATAGAGAGATCTTCTTCACTCGGCGATCGGGCAACACATAGCTGAAAAGCACGTAATAAACGCGTCCGATCGTCCGTAAGTTTCGCTTCAAGAATACGATTTGCCAAACCTCGAGCCATCTCTAAATAAGCCTCGTCATTCAGAAGCGTCAATGCCTGCAGCGGGGTATTGGTTGTAGAACGCTCGACCACACACCGGGTTCTATCCGGAGCGTCGAAATTCACAAAACTTGGATAGGGGGCGACGCGTCGCCAAATGACATACACGCCTCGACGGTACCGGTCCGGCCCTTGAGCAACACGATAAACCGGCTCTCCGCGACCGGTCTGTCGCCAGATCCTCGGCGGCTGGGGCGGATAAATGGGGGGTCCGCCCATTTTCTCCTCGAGAAGATTTGCAATCGCAAGTCCATTATCGCGAATAAGTTCCGCTGGCAAGCGAAACCGCGAACCGCGAGCCAAGAAGATATTTTTAGGATCGCGATTTTGGTGCGTCAACGTTTGCTGCGATGATTGCTGGTAGGTTGCCGTCGTTACAATCTGTCTGAGTAACCGCTTGGTTGACCATTCGTCCTGGACAAAACGTACCGCTAGCCAATCTAAAAGCTTTGGATGTGAGGGCGGTGAACCTTGGACACCAAAATCTTCGCCCGAAGCAACCAAACCCAATCCAAAGATCTCTTCCCAAATTTGATTGACTCGCACGCGAGCGGTAAGCGGATTTTCTTTATCGATTAACCACTTTGCCAAACCGAGCCGATCGGGTGAAGTTTCCGAAGGCAAGGGGTGCAGTGCCGCGGGTGCGCCTGGTGCAACTTGTTGAGTGGGTGTAAGAAAATTACCGCGTTTAAAAATGCGCGTTATTCTAGGCGATTCCATCTCGAGCATGACTAATGTCGTTTTGGGTTCGACATTTTTTTTATCCCGAAGGAGTGCATCCACCTTTTGACGATAATCTCGAACAATCGAATCTGTTTTCCAAAACGCCTCTTTAATCTTTTCTTCCTTAACAGCATCCGTGGGGGTTGAATCCTCGGACAGCCATTGTCTGAATTCCTTAAGCGTTGCAGCCGTGAGACTCGCAGTTGGCTGAATACCCTGCTTAATAACTTTTTGTTTCCACTCCGGATAGCGAATCATCGATTCGCGCTCTGCCCGTTGCAGCGATTCCTGAGCAACCTCGATTTCGGCATCCAGCATGTGCCATTGCTCTCGCATCGTTGCATTGGAAGCCAGTTCCATCCGTGGGCCATAAAAATCGAACTGGATGCCGTCTTGTCGCGTGTTTTCGACTTCTAGAGGCGTATTATTAAAAAAAGCAAAAAGGCGGTAATAATCTTTTTGCGTGAAAGGATCGTATTTATGATTATGGCATTGTGCGCACTCAAGCGTTGTTCCTAACCAAACTGTTGCCGTCGTATTCACGCGATCAATCACTTGGTTTGTTCGATTTTCTTCAGGATCAACGCCTGCTTCAATGTTACAGGTCGGTGTTCGGTGGAAACCGGTGGCAATTTTTTGTGCGTCCGTCGCATTTGGCAACAAATCTCCGGCCAATTGTTCGATCGTGAATTGATCGTACGGCATATCTGCATTCATCGCCGAGATCACCCAATCTCTGTAAGGCCAAAGATCTCGCAGTTGATCCGCTTGATAACCATTGGAGTCGCTATAGCGTGCTAGATCGAGCCAATCACGAGACCACTTCTCGCCAAACCGTGAAGAGGAGAGTAAGCGATCGACAAGCTCGTGATAGGCTGCAGTTGAAGGATCACGAACAAACCGCTCAACTTCCTCAATCGGTGGCGGCAATCCAATTAAGTCCAGGTACAGGCGGCGGACTAAAACTGCGGGGGCAGCAGGCGGATTTGGGATGAGACCCTCTTGAGATAGTCGATCGCGAATAAAACAATCGATCGGATGGCGTGTATCCCCTGATCGACCGGCGTGAGGAACCACCGAAAGCGCCGGTTTACTGTAAGCCCAGTGATTTTGCGGAAGTGAAACATCCGTGCCCACATGTTCTGGCCAGTCGTGCCCTCCTGCAATCCAACGCTCAATCACGTCAATTTGTTTTTGTGTGAGCGGCGCGTTTTCGAAAGGCATTCGCTCATCGGCATCTTTAGTGGTCAGTCGGTGAAGCAGCAAACTCTCGGTGACCGATTTTTCAAATAACGGGCCAGACACCCCTCCGTGAAAGGCAGCGGCCCTGGAATCAAGTCGTAACTGCCCCTGCTGTTCCTCCGGGCCATGACAATCGATACATTGCTGCACCAAAATCGGCCAGACTTCACGCTCAAAATCAACGAACTCGCTTTTCTCTTGCGGAACGGAGTGCGCAACCGCAGATAAAAGAGATAGAGCAATAAAAAAAAGACCTGTCGCGCGAACTCGCGTGCGAACTCTCGCGCGGTGAAGCAGCCTAATCGCTATCGATAAGAAACGCATCACGTTCGTCCACAGGAAGTATTATTTCACCTGTCTTTATTGTATCAGACCCTTCACCCAATGATGACCGTAAAATTTCAGTCCCTCGACTGAACTAAATTTTGTCGGATCTTAAAAAAGTCGTCGCCAAGCCGTTTCGGCCGGTGATGAAAGCTCGGGGGGACCGATTTGCTGTGGATGCAAGAGATGGGCAAGAATTTCAAGACTCTCTACTAAACGCGGACCGCTTCGATTGAAGTACGCATTTCCATCGACGGCATACACAGACCCGTCACGCACTGCCTGAAATGATAAAAATTCGGGCTGCTGCAACGCGCTTACCTCATCGCACGTTCTTGATAAATCAAATCCACAGGGACAAAATACCACGACCTCGGGATTGAACGCGCTGATTGCGTCCCATGTCGTAAAACAACTTTTCCCAGAGGCATCCAAACGGGGGGCGCGGCCCCCGGCGATTCGGAGCATTTCCGGCATCCAATTTCCTGCAAGCATGACCGGTTCTATCCATTCAATAAGCGCAGTGCGTGGCCATTTCTCTTGACGAAGGGAAGCGAGACGATTGGCAATAAGATCCACTCGTTGTTGATATTGCTGTACCTTGGCTTCTGCAGCATTTTTGCTGCCGCAGAACTGACCAATACGAATCAAATCTTCAAAAACCTCTTCCAGGGAGTTGGGCTGGAGGGCAAGAATAGAGACTTGATCGATTCTTCCCATTTGATCGATTGCGGCAACCACATCCTCATACTTTAATGCACAAACTTCGCATTTTGATTGTGTAATAACCAGATCAAATTCTAATTGCGCTAATAGAGCAACATCGACCCCATAGAGTGGCTGACCGGTTGTTAATTTTTGCTGCACAACAACATCAATGTCTGAACTCGACCGGGAGCTATCAATGTAAGAAAAGGTGACTCGGGGCTTATGCCGAACCTCCTGCGGGTAATCGCACTCATGACTGACCGCGACCACTCGATCGCCTAATCCGAGTGCGTAGAGCATTTCGGTGGCGCTTGGCAACAGCGAAACAATTCGGGAAGCGGCATTCATATCTACGGCCTATCTCTCGTTCATCCACCCTGAGCATTCAGGCTTCTTTTCATTATCTTCCGGTTAACTCTTTGAGAACAGTCTCTAAAATACTCTGAGCAGGGAGATGAACTTGGCGACCTCTTTTTTAGGTACCGATTCTCGGTTAGGCTACGCCTTCTCTTTCCCATAAACCCATCAAAACACCCGACGAGAATATTATGTCCGACCCTTACTTTCAACAGATGTTTGCCGAACGTATCGGAGGCGCCGCGTACGGTAAGGGAACGGATATTTACAAGTTTGAAAAGATCAAACGAGCAAAACGTAAGGCATTGCAAGAACATCCTGAACGCGAACTTTTAGATTTTGGGATCGGTGAGAACGATGCGATGGCAGATCAGAGTGTGCGCGAGGCAATGGCCCTCGAAATCAATCGCGCGGAAAATAGAGGCTATGCCGACAACGGGATTGGCGAATTCACGGAGGCGGTAGCCCGATTTATGTCGCGTACCTTAGGCGTTTCGCTGAACCCTGATACCCAAATCAATCATTCGATTGGCTCGAAACCTGCCCTGGCAATGTTACCCGCGGCCTTCATCAATCCGGGCGATGTCACACTGATGACCGTTCCCGGGTATCCGGTCGCGGGTACCCATACAAAATATTATGGTGGGTGTATCTACGCACTCCCGTTGTTAGCAGAGAACAACTTCCTTCCTGACCTGGATTCGATTCCGTTAGATATTCTACGGGCAGCGAAACTGCTGGTATTGAATTATCCCAACAGCCCTACCGGGAAAACAGCCACGTTGGAATTTTATGAACGTGTGGTTCGCTTTTGCCAGGAGCATCAAATCGTCGTAATTCAGGATGCTGCGCACATCATGCTCAGTTTTGATAGTGAACCACTCAGTTTTCTCTCCGTGGACGGAGCGATGGAAGTCGGTGTGGAAAGCCATTCGTTGTCCAAGGGATTTGACATGATTGGTTGGCGAATGGGGTGGGTCTGTGGAAACGAGCGGATCGTCAGCGCGTTTTCTGACATCAAAGATAATACGGACTCGGGACAATTCATTGCGATTCAAAAAGCGGCAATCGCAGCGCTTGACAACGACGCGATACCAAAGGCGGTTGCAGACAAGTATCGTCGGCGATTGGAAAAATTGGTTGCCATGCTGAGTCGTTGTGGGATACCGGCAAGTATGCCGGGGGGCACTTATTTTCTTTATACACCCAGCCCTAAAAAGGTTGCGGGAGGGATATCGTTCGAGTCAGCGGAAGCCGCCAGTCAATATCTGATTACCGAACAATCGATTTGCACTGTACCCTGGGATGATGCCGGGCCCTACCTGCGATTTTCAGTGACTTATGAAGCGGAAGACGCGACCCAGGAGGATCGGCTAATGGCAGAAACCGAATCGCGTCTTAAAGAAATTGCCTTTGAATTTTAGTGTTTCCGCTACCAAGGCGTTCTCGTCGACTAAAAGATTTGTTTCTATACTAAGAAAGTCCAGACAACCGGGGATTTCGAAGCCGAAAGCACATTTGCAACGGTACAACTGTGACGACAAAAAAACTCGTCATCATTTCGAGGAGAAAAATAGCATGTGGCAACTCAGCAACCGACATCACCTTCCGGTTTATTTTTTGATTTCACCGCTCCTCCTAGTGGGTTCATTAAGTTTGGTGGGTTGCGGGGATCGAAAACCCGAGAAAAAACAAATTTCACCCACTGCGCAGTTAGCAGCTGCAAAAAAAATCGCAGATCCGGCCGAACGGAGCCAAGCATTCACGCAAGTCTCTCTCCGATATCTCAAGGCTGCCGACAATGGTGGCGCGCGTAGTGCGCTGCTGCTGGCAACTCAATCCGCAGATGAAATTAAAAAACGGGACGCGGTAAAACGAGCAGCCACCTATATTTTGCTGTCCAAAGCATGGTATCAGGTCCAGGGAAGCAACGATGATGAATGCAAAGATGCGTATCGCGATGCCGAAAAATCAATCCCCCGAATCGACAACCCGATTGAGAAAACTGAAACGCTTTTAAACTTGGCAGAGCTCAAAAATGATATCGACAAACAGTCTTCGGCAAAAAAACATTTGGATGCGGGGACAAAAGGGGTCGAAGCCATCGAAGATCTTGTCGAGCGCGTGCGTTTACTTGGGAAACTGGCGCGATTTTATGTGAAGATTGGGAAAGACCAAGAAGCAAAGACAACCATTCAATCGGCCTTGAACTTAGCCGAGGCAGAAAAAGATGCCGGGAAAAAAGCAACGTTGTTAATCCAAATTGCAGGCGAACAAATGGGATCGTTAAAAGATCGCCCCAGTGGAATAGCCACACTTACTGAAGCACAAACACTAGCTGGAACGCTTAAAGAGAATCCGAATCGCCAAGCAAATCTGATGATCGATATTGCTCAAGTGTATAATAACACCGGGCAAAAACCGAAAGCACGCGAACTTCTGGATAGTGCAGAAAAAATCTGTCGCGGGCGTTCTGAATGCAAGCCGGCAATGAAACGGATTGAAAAAGTTCGCGACAAGATGTAGCGAAAACGTGGAACGGGGCCCCGAGCTAGCTACTGGGTCCACCAATCTGCTCCTCGACATAACGAAGAATATCTCGGATCGAAATCACTCCAACCGGTCGATCTCCTTCGACAATCGGTACATGTCGATACCCTCCGATTGCCATTTTATGGACGGCGAAAATAATTTTATTTCCGGCTTCAAGCGTTCCCGGCAACGGAGTCATAAAATCACTGATAGGCTGCCGGCGGAGGGTTTCAAATTCAATACCTACCCGGTTCACGGCATCGCGTTCGCTGAAAATCCCCACAAGCTTTTCATCTTGCGTGATCAGAATCGATCCGATTTTATTTTCCAGCATGATTTGCAGGGCATCCTCCAGAGGCATTTCCGGTGATGTGGTAACCGG
>MDTB01237444.1_pt1 | contig 19134 bp, 9 predicted proteins | sample 811161 | NCBI WGS metagenome assembly MDTB01 (sample SAMN05326650, study PRJNA326480) | marine metagenome | isolation source: seawater | place: Mediterranean Sea | collected 2009
AAGGGAATGTTGGGGTTCAACCATACTCTCTATTTTTATGGCTCTGGTTCAGGCGCAATGTATTCTGATATGAATGGTTTTAGTCCCTATGTCTCTAAAGTGCTCTGGTATAAGTTGTATTGGGGGGCTTGTGCTGTGTTATTGGCTTTTTTATCAAACTTGTTTTGGAAAAGAGGATTGGTCGGGGATATCAGATCTCGAATTCAACAGGCCAAGATTCGCGTATCACCATCCATTGGTTATGGTATTCTGATTTTTTCCATCCTTTTTCTTGGGTCGGGAGGGTACATCTTCTACAACACTAATATATTGAATGACTTCTATCCTCCAAAACATTGGGAAAAACAGTCAGCGGACTTTGAAAAAGCATTCAAAAAATATGAAGGCAGACCTCAACCAAAGATAACCAGTGTCAATTGCAGTGTTGACCTTTTTCCAAAAGAAGTACGTCTGGAGTTTAGTGGGACATACATATTGAAGAATAAGCATGATGTTAGAATCGATACGATCTATACTGCTCAAAAAGATTGGATGTACAACGAGTATGATTGGGGTAGACCCAGTGAACTAGTATTCTACGATAGTACGCTTGGTTGGAAGATGTATGCATTTGATCCACCAATTCAGCCAGGAGATGAGTTCACCTTAGAGTTTTCAGGTGAAAGAAAAAGAAAAGGCTTTAGAAACAATGGTGTAGACCTACTGGTTGTTGAGAATGGGACCATGATACAGAGTAGCTCACTTTTTCCTAGTTTTGGATATAATGGTGGACGAGAATTAAGTCAAAAGTTGGTGAGAAAAAAATACGACCTTGAAGAGAGAAAGAAACTTCCAGACCATGATGACATCAAAGGGAATCAGAATGCACTGCTTGGAGATGATGCTGACTGGGTCAATTTTGAGGCTGTCATGAGTACGGATCTAGACCAGATAGCAATGGCACCGGGATACTTACAGAAAGAGTGGCAGGAAGAGGATAGGAGATACTTTCATTATAAGATGGATGATCAAATATTTAACTTTTTCACCTTTGTCTCTGCTAGGTATGAGGTGTTAAAAGAACAACACAATGGCATTAGTCTTGAGATATATCATCATCCTAAGCATACTTACAATCTTGAGACGATGATGGATGCAATGAAAAAATCAATTGATTATTATGGATCGATCTATGGTCCATATCCATATAGGCAGTGTAGAATTTTAGAATTTCCTCGATATGCATCCTTTGCGCAGTCATTCCCTAATACAATACCATTTTCAGAGGCAATTGGATTTATCATGGACATTGATTCAGAAGACCCAGAAAATCTTGATATGCCATTCTGGGTCACTGCCCATGAAATGGGACATCAGTGGTGGCCCCATCAAGTATCTGGAGGTAGCGTCAAAGGTGCAAACTTCATGAGCGAGGGACTGTCTGAATATTCTGCAATTTCATTATTGGCAAGGGAGAAAGGAGATATTCAATTAAGAAAATTCCTGAAATATGAACTAGACCAATACCTCGATGGTAGAGCATTTGATTCAAAAGAGCCTCCTATAGTTTCTACAGAGGGTAACGAGCAATACATTGTATACAATAAGGCTGGACACACTCTGTATGCAATGTCAGATATCATTGGGGTAGATAAGTTCAACAGCGCTCTAGGAAAATTCATTGAGAAGTATAGATATGAGTATAATCCATATCCAAACATAGGTCAATTTATTTCTACAATCAGGGAAGAGACACCTGAAGATTTACAATATTTAATAACAGATACATTTGAAAAGATCACCTTGTATGAGAACAAAGTAAAAGAAGCAAATGCAAAAGAAAATTTTGATGGAACATATAATCTTGATTTAAAAGTTTTCGCAAAGAAAGTATATTCTGATAGTTTGGGTATACAGTCAGATGGAATATTAAAGGACTGGTTAGAGATTGGTGTATTTGGTAAGAATGATGATAGTGAAGACTCTCTCCTCTACTTAAAAAAAGTATTTATCACCGATAGCGTTTCTAGATTTAATTTAAAACTTGATAGTAAACCTTACAAAGCAGGCATAGACCCGCTCTATAAATTTGTGGATAGAGATTCAAAAGATAATCTTATGAAGGTCTCTATTATTAAATCCGATAAAGAAGATTGAATTAGATCAAATTTTGATTTTTATAAACTAAAGATTTTATAGAATAGAAGTTAATTGTTAAATTAAGTCTCATCCTATTACCATTAATGCATATTTATAAGGAATAACTATATGTCAAACTGGGAAAAAAATTCATTTATAGATCATCTAAGAAATCAATGTAGCAGAGAAGTAGCTAAAATAGGAGTTTCTATTATTGAATTTACTGAAAAATATGCTGATGATATAACATGGGGTCGAGGTGCGGACCATGGTACTCTTACATTTCGCTGTGACACTGATGTTGGGCTTATACCATTGTTTCATATGACTTCATCTGGCCAATTAAACTTGCAAATAAATTTTATGAGGAACAAAGATATCCCACCTATGGTTCTTCGTGATGTTGTTCTAAAATTAGAATCTAATTTTCTTCGTGATTATGATGAAGTTGAATATCCAAGTGATATATTCGTTCCTATGGATGAATTATTTCACACAGAAAATCAAGTTGAAAAGTTTCTTAAGACCATCGAAGGTGTTACCTATAGGCTTAGGCAATAGATTATTTTAATTTTTTCTAGATATATCTACATAAGAGTAGTATATCTGGGAACCGCGATAATAGAAAAGTAGTCTAGTTATTTAATGCAGATATATATATATATATTATTATTGATATCAAATTTTATTCTATCTAAGAATGTTGAACTTCCAATTGAAATGACTGAAGATGAAAAATTACGTATTAATGAAATTTTGACTATGGGCAGAGAGACAGACCCACCGCCTATACCAATTCGAAATATTGCAGAATATGAAAGAATGAAAGGTGTATTAATTCGTTACCCCTTTGGTATTAGTACTGCTATTATTTCGGAAATTTCTGAAAATAGTATAATTTATTGTTTAGTATCGTCTAGTCAGCAGAATGCAGCCATTTCATCAATGGACAATGGATCAGTAAATATGGATAATGTAGAATTTATTATTGGAGATACTGATAGTTATTGGACCCGTGATTATGGCCCGTGGTGGGTAGTAGACGGCAATAAACATGTTTCAGTTGTCGATTTTACATATAATCGCCCACGATTAAATGATAATGAAGCACCATTAAAAGTATCTAACTATTTAGATGCGCCATATTATGCAGCAGATATTATACATGCTGGTGGAAATTATATGACTGATGGAATGGGTATCTCAGCATCTTCAGATCTTGTTTATGAAGAGAATACTCTTTCTCAAGATGAGATACATATAATGATGGAAAATTATTACGGTATAAACACATATCATATTGTTGAAGATCCAAATAATACGTATATCGACCATATTGACTGTTGGGGAAAATATCTAAGTTCAACCAAGGTCTTAATTAGAGAAGTTCCTGAAAATCATCCTCAATATGATGAGATAGAAGAAACTGCAGAATATTTTTCCATTTCATTAAATAAGTGGGGTGAGCCTTGGATTTTATATAGGATTTGGACACCAAATAATGAGCCATATACAAATTCTTTAATTATTAATGATAAGGTACTTGTTCCTATTACAGGCGGTAGTTACGACGATGAGGCTCTTTTGAAGTATGAAGAAGCTCTTCCGGGCTATGAAATAATAGGATTTACAGGGTCTTGGGAGTCTACGGATGCTCTACATTGTAGAATAAAAGGAATACCAGATCTTCAGATGCTTCAGATTTTTCATAACCCATTAGATAATGGTTGTGAACCAGATGGAGCAAGTTATGCACTAGAGGTAGTAGTTGATGATTTGAGTCAAACAGGGATTTTTCCAGATTCTATGAAATTTTATTGGAAACGACCAGATGATTTTACATGGTCTTCAGGTAATCTAGTTGAATCCACTAACATTGATGATAATAGATGGTTTGGCGCTATACCGGCATTAATAGACACTGGAATTATCCAATATTATATACAGGCCGCAGATTCATCTGGGCGTGTTGAAAATAACCCACTGGCTGGGTGGCATACTTTTTTTGCTTATCCAACTGAAATATGCAATACCTGGTCTGTTGGAGATTTGGATAATTCTGGGAGTGTTAGTGTGACCGATATATTGCTACTGTCTGATTATATTAGTAGTGGTTTTAGCGGTTTATGCCCTAGTGCTGTATCAGATATTAATAATGATAATCAGACATCGATTATAGATTTGATTTTTTTGGTTAACATAATAATCAATTCATAGTTAACATTATCATGAAAGTTAAAAACACATAATATATTAAAAGACATATTAGGAAAAACATTGAAAGTAATAACAAAAAATATAAATGAATATACTCGTGAATTAAATATAGACATTCCTTGGGATGAACTTGAGTCCGATTTTAATCAAACAATAAAAAATTTTAGTAAAAAGATTAAGATGCCGGGTTTTCGTTCTGGTAAAATTCCAAAGGAAAGACTATTAAATCAATTTAAGCCCAATATTGAGGCAGATTTTATGGATACAAATTTCCAGAAATATTATTTGATGGCTATTCAACAAGAAGGACTTATGCCAATAAATAAGGCAGAAATAAAAGATGTTAATTTCCATATGAATGAGCACTTTTCATTTTTGGCGACTTTTGAAATTGAGCCAGTTTTTGATTTGCCAAAGTTAAAGAAAAATACATTTTCAGTTCAGCGCACTACCTATCTCCATGATAAACAGGATATTGAAGATGCGTTATTGCAACTAAGAAAATCTCATGCGGCAATGCAAACGGTGGAAGATGGGTCTATCGAAGGAGACTATTTAATATGTACGCTGCAGAAATTAGATGAAACAGGTGTCCCAATTATTGGAAAAAAGTTTGACAAGCAATATTTAAGAGTGGGGAATGGTTCATTTACAGACGACCAAAAAGAGAAAATGATTGGTTTAAAACCTGGAGGAGCTACTCGTTTAAGGCTTCCAGTTAATAAAGATGGTGAAGAAGCTGATTATGAACTGACTGTAGATAAGGTTGAGCGTGAAAACCTACCTGATTTAGATGAAAGTTTTTTAAAACAGATAAGTCCTAATCTTCAAAGTGTAGATGATCTTAAAAAAGATGTTGAAAATAAGATAAAAGAAAATTTTATAGATCGATCTAAGACTGCTTACCAGCAAGATTTAATAGATGCTTTTATTGATAAGGTTGCACCTGTATTTGCACCTTCTATGGTAGAAAATTATTTAACAAATCTGATTGAGGATTTAAAAAATAAAAATAATGGTGAACCCTTAGAAGAAGATAAAGTCAAGAAACATTATAAGCCTATAGCTGAGAGGAATGTAAAGTGGTATATGCTGAGAAACAAATTAATAGAGAACGAGCAACTAAAGGTTTCTGATGTTGATTTGCAAAATGAGGTGCAAAGTTTGATTGATAGAACTCCAACATCAGAAAAAGAAATCGAAAAGTTCTACAAAAAGCCAAGTAACCTCAAACGTCTAGAGGATGATCTCTTAGAAAAGATCATCTTGGAATATTTGGAGCAATTTGCTAAAGTTAAAGAGGTAGAAGTCCAAACTAAAGATATTCGTGGGAAAGAACATGACAATAGATGAAAAAATACTAAATCAACTTGTACCGATTGTTGTAGAGCAAACTGGAAGATCGGAGCGTGCTTTTGATATCTATTCCAGGCTACTTAAAGAGAGAATTATCTTTCTAGGAACTCCTATACATGACTCTATGGCATCACTAATTATAGCGCAATTACTTTTTTTGGAAGCAGAGGATTCTGAAAAAGACATTTATCTGTATATCAATTCACCTGGTGGAGTGATTACTTCAGGTATGGGGATATATGATACTATGCAATATATTAAACCTGATGTTGCCACTATTTGTCTAGGGCAAGCTGCTAGCATGGGTGCTTTTTTATTGGCTGGAGGTGCAAATGGTAAACGTTCAGCCTTGCCAAATTCTAGAATTATGATACATCAACCTATGGGAGGTGCTGAAGGTCAAGCAACTGATATTAAAATTCAAGCGGAAGAGATTTTGCGAATGAAAAAACAATTAAATACAATTCTTGCAAAAAATACTGGCCAGACATTAAAGAAAATTGAGGCTGATACGGATAGAGACAATTATTTGTCATCAAAAGAAGCTAAGTCATACGGCATTATTGATTCTATACTTTTAAAGAGAAAATGACTAAGATTCAAAAAGGAAAAAAGCCTGAGGTCTATTTAGGTTCTGATCATAATCGTGAAAAAAACAGCTTTAAGGTAACACTCCAGAAACCTTCGAAAATAAAAGCAAATCTTGACACTCATGTTGTAGGCCAAGATAGAGCAAAAAAGGCGATTTCAGTCGCTGTTTATAATCATTATAAACGTGTCATTCATCAATCCTATATAACTGATATTGAGTTAGATAAAAGTAATATATTAATGATAGGTTCAACCGGGACTGGTAAAACTCTTCTGGCTCAGACACTCGCAAGATTTTTATCAGTTCCATTTGCTATTACAGATGCTACTACATTAACGGAAGCTGGATATGTTGGAGAGGATGTAGAGAACATTCTTGTCAGGTTACTTCAGGTTTCAAATTACAATATTGGAGCAGCAGAGAAGGGAATTATTTACATTGATGAAATAGATAAGATTGGAAGAAAAAGTGCCAGTGCCTCAATTACGCGGGATGTTAGTGGTGAAGGGGTTCAGCAAGCGTTATTAAAAATCCTTGAAGGTACCATCGCAAGTGTGCCTCCAAAAGGAGGAAGAAAACATCCTGAGCAAAGTTTGATACAAATTGACACTTCTGATATACTCTTTATATGTGGTGGGTCATTTTCTGGATTGGAAGATCTAGTCTATCGAAGAATTGGAAAGAATGATTTGGGATTTGGTACAAAAAATAAAATAGAGAATAGAAAGAAAAATTATATTTTTGAAGAAATAAAACAAGAAGACCTTATTTCTTATGGGTTGATACCAGAGTTAGTTGGTAGACTTCCAATTTTAAGTACATTGGATATATTGGATGAGAATGATTTATTAAAGGTTTTGGTAGAGCCCCGAAATTCTTTAGTGAAACAATATCAAAAATTATTTTCGCTAGAAGGAGTTAAGCTAGAGTTTGAACCTGCAGCGTTAAAAGCAATCGTAAATTATGCAATTGAAAAAAAATCGGGAGCAAGGGCGCTACGGTCCGTAATGGAAGAACACTTACTAGATGTTATGTACTATCTGCCCGAATTAGTAGATATTGAACATATTGTTATTAAAAAGGAAACAATACTAGAAGGCAAAGAACCAATCTATAAAAAATTGAAAAAAAGAAAATCTGCGTGATTATTTCAGAAAAGTAATTTTCTCAATTTTTCTGTATTCTGCTGCATCAAATTCTAAAAAATAGATTCCTGAACTGAAGCTAGAGGCATTCCAATATGCTATGTGGTTACCACCTGAATATTTATTATTAGATATATTATCAACTAATCTCCCAGCAACATCGTAAACATTAATTTTTACAAAATTATTGTTTTCATATGGTACTGAAAATTCAATCATAGTAAAAGGATTAAAAGGGTTTGGGTAAACTCTATTGACAGAAAATTCTGTAGGGAATTGTGTTGTTTCATTATTAGAAAGAACATTGTTGATAGTTACAGTACCATCGCCGTTAACAAATGGTACTCCACTATTTCCCCAAGCATCGAGTAGCAAGATAACATTCGTATTAATTGTAACAACATCATTTAATTCAGCATTTTCATTCACAAAACAGTTTATTCTGAATAGCTCATGCTGTGCTGGCTCAAGTGGTTCGACCCAGTTAGAAATCCCTATTGTTAAATCTGATCCATTTACAGTAGCATCAATTTCCCATTCATCAGAAAGTGAAATAAATTCTATCATGGGAGACCACTGACCATTTTCATTCCAGTCTGTATAGGGTTCATTCTCATCATAGATACCATTCTCATTTAAATCTTCATAAGGCTCGGGGCTTGGATTTAAAATGTCAAGATCATTCGATAGTTGAAAAACGCTTAAAGCAATCGGCACTGTGTTGATCAAAGATACAATATAGGACGCACCGCCACCAATCGATCCTGAACCATTTTGGATATTATAGAATTGACTGGTAGCTTGAATGTGATACACAGCATCATCCTGGATGGTAATTCCAACCTCACTTTCATTTTCAGTGTATCCCAGGCACATATCAAAAGTTACAAGTACTTCGGTTTCGATACCCACATGGTTAAAAAGTTCGAGAGTTAAAATAGACCCGGTTCCAGAATTAATAATTGGGTTGATAAGTGTGACCCTATTATCGATGATATATACAGAATCAAATTGTACTCTTTCGGTTGGTACGACCCCTAAAATCTCTACAAAAGAGGGTGTGAAACTAAGTTCAAATTCAAGTTCAGTAAGGACTATGTCATTTTCCATCCCAATAGATAAGTATCCTTGGTTATAGGCATATCCACTTCCATCATCAATTGAGGCTGTTGCTAATATAATTTCATTATACTCAACATCGATATACATATACTCCCCAGGGTCAGATATATTATCTATCCGTAGCATTGATGGTGCGCCATAGAGACTTGCCGTATTAGGGCTCGATGAATTACTAAATTCTCTGTTATCTGTATCTCCAGGGAATACGTCTGCACCATTACTTGGTCCTCCATTTTCCAGTGCAAACATTCCGTCAGCTTGTTCTAATCCTACTCCATAGTATGGTTCATTATTATTAAGGTACCAGTCCTGAGCAATGTCATCATTGATATGCCATATTGTTAGACCAGGGGTTGGCATCAAGGTATCTGAGCCAATTTTTTGTCTGTTTTCTATATACCAGTATTCTTCATCAATCTGTGAGTGGTTTACGCGATAGATAGTGTTTGTTGAGTATGTTTGCTGAATGGTTAGTTGATCCTGATCTTCGGTGATTTCTACAACGTCTACCCATCCTAGTTGATTCTTACACCAGCCTATCATTGTAGCAGGGTACCATGGTGAATTATTGTTTGTTCCCCACGCTCCACTTGCCATTAGCGCTAGCTTGCCAGACCCACTAGATGAATAATCTGTATCATAAAGATCGGGAAGTCCAAGTGCATGACCAAATTCATGAGCTATCACACCAATTGCAACAATATTTCCATTTTGTACCTCAGGACTGATATTATAGCTGTTGATTACAACTCCATCATAAGTGACTGCAAGGTTTCCTAGGCTTGATTTATGAGACCAGATATTTGAATAGTCTCCTTCTTCTGCACCGGCTCCTTGGTGAATAAGGTTTAGTGCATCAACATAACCATCTCCATCATTATCAAATACGGACCAGTCAAACCCAGAAGCCTCAAGCTCGTCAGCCATATCTCTAACTAACTGACGTACTCGCGAATAGCCATTATTATAAGAATAATAGTCATGCCCATTAGGCGCCATAAACCATTCAGATACTTCTGCAATTGGAAGAAATTCTCCATAAGATATTTCTTGATAAAAATCTCTGAAACTACCAGTGTTATCATAATTAAGATGTGTGTAGTCCTCTTGGTTCATGAGCATATCAATTTGCTCGGGCTCGTAAGTTGCATAGGCATCAGGAAATTCAACAAGTATAAGAGGAACACGAAATGTATCTGTACGAGTTGCTTGGAGATTGGGAATTGGCGCATCATCAATAAGCATATATGGCTCAGGCCTTATCCCTTTTTGAATAGAAGTTATCTCTTCATTTGGTTCTTCATCAATTCCAACAATTAAGTTAGATGGTAATAAATCCTTTCCATCTCTTCCTTGAGCATAGACCCACCAACCTTCATTGTTTTTTGTAATAGTCCATCCATTATACTCTCTCCATCCTTGAAGGTAATTACCTCTATTCTGAATTAATATTTCTAATCCGTTAGGCTGCTTAACCTTAAATGGAGTAGGACTAGCAAGATCGGCTATTAAAATTGATGTAATAATAATTATAGGTATAAGAATTAATTTTTTTGTATGTTTCACAGTAGTTGTTGGGTTTAATTTCAAAAAATAAGCTTTATATTAAAGAATTACCCATAATATTTACGCTTTCTATCTTGGACTAAATATATAATCAATTTATGTAAATGAAAAAAGAAGTTATATACAGAATTTTATTCGTAATTGTTTCTTTATTGAATATGTCTTGTGATTTTCTTTCGGAAGAGAAGGAAGATGATTCAGATGAGGTTTCTGCAAGCAGCACCATTAATACTCTTGATGCTGATCTAAATGGCGCGCAAGGTTTAATTTCAGAATATTTTTATAACTTTGAGAATAATATCAATGCAAACTTTTTCCGATACAACTCCAGTGAAATGGCACAATATGGAAGTTATTCAGATTATTATACATTTCGAAATTCAGACCCGACTTTGATGTCTTTTAGAACTTTCCCTGATCACTTGATTTCTATTGGACCAACGGATACTGAATTAGCAACCCGATACCCGATAGATTCATTGACTGCACTTGGAAGCACTGTAGATGATTCAGTTCAGATGACATCTACGCCATTTAAGAATCTAGAGTCTCTTGAATGGAATCTAGATGCTGAGCCAGAGCTCCAAAGGTATAAACTTGTAAATTCAGATTGGATAGTTCAAGATACAACTCTTTACTATACGGACACTTTTGATGTTAGTGCGTTTTGGGCAATAGTAGATACTGTGGAAACTTCTTTTATTGAATCTGGCCTTTTATTTTTGGATACCTCTGAATGGAACCAGGATTCTGTAGTTTATATGGATACCATCCCTTTTGTATTTCCTGTTCAGTTTGACACAATCAAACAACAGCTTAGTTCAGATTCATTGGTATTTAGGGTAAATACAGATTGTAATGATAATAACATGCATGACGGTGCTGAGCAAACTATTGCTGATTATGATAGTAATGGTGTCTATGAAGTATTGTATGAGTTTGTTGACAATAATAATAATGGTGAATATGAGGAAGGTGTAGATGACCCAATTCAGGATTATAATGGTGATAATAAATATGATATTATTTTTGAGTTTGTAGACCGTGGTAATGGAATATGGGATCCAGAAGAACCGTACTATGATATTGATAGCGATAATTCCTATGACTTAAATGAACCTTATCAAGATAGAAATTGTAATGGATTATGGGATGAGGAAGAGTCTTATGTCGATAATGACAATTCAGGAACTTATACAGATGGAGATACATTTATTGCTGAATTTGATAGGGGAAATAAAGTGTATGATGGCGAGGAAGGATTTACGCTTAAAGATTCTGATACCCTTTTATACACAATTAGCGATAAACCAAATAACTTAATAGTGGATTGGGCTGACCCTAGTTCTCCACAAGTATTGTTAAATATAAACCTTGGTGATAATGTAGTTGATAGGTGGGGGAATGAATACACAAATCTTATTGAGTCTATTGTTCAGGCTGAGCAAAAAAATCAAATTGTCGATAATATTGAATCCTACGTAAAGATTTTCACCAGAGAGCAGATTGGGCATGTGAATAGTTCAGGTACATCACTAGATGCAGATGATTACTATATTACAAAATCTGAGTGGACAAAGACCACAGGTGTTGGCACGAACCGATTCTATAATTACCATATATTTCATGAGCCTGGGCATTTAAACCAAATTCAATACCCATCGTACTTTTTGCCTCCATCATCTTCGAATGACTTTGATTATGATTCTAATAATAATCCAGATGATGAATCGGATGGTTTTTGGCATAAGAATAATCTGGAGAGTAGTATTTTATATTATACGGCAAATGGTCTTTTAAGAGACGGTGAGATGGTGGACACTGCTTATTATGACACTACGGATATTGCTGTATATTTTATTGAAAAATCCTACAGAGTAGAGTCGTCAAGTGTCATTGTTCCTGCAGGTTTTAGGGATACTACGGGTGTTGCCGCTCCGGACACTACTTTGGATGACTGTTTTAAAGTTACCCAAGTTGTTACTATGACGATGGTGGGTACTGGTGTAGAATATGGACAAAGAACGTTGTCTTGGCTTGTTAAGGGTAAGGGCTTAGTAAAAAGCGAGGTCTATGTTAGGTGGTCAGAAAGTCCATACCTAGCAGATTTTACCAGTAACTCTGGATATCTTGACACACTGAATCAGGCCTGGATTGGTCTTAGTCGTCTTGAGCTCACATCGATAGAGGTTGATGAAGAGAGCGGAGTTTTTAGGAGGTTGACTCGTCCTGTAAAGTCTATAGGCCTAGAGGACATTGATAAAGATTCGGATTTTGATTTTGATCCTTTTTATGTAAATACCCAAAGTGGGCTTCATACTTTAGACCTTAGGGAACTGGCTGAATAATGAAAGCATATAAATTATTAGTTGTGTTGTCGTTTTTAATCTCTGTTGTTTATAGTGGGACCGATGGTACAATTCGAGGTCAGGTATTAGACAAAGATGGTTCTCCGTTGCCTGGTGCGAATATCTATGTTCCTGACGTAGGAGTGGGGGCAGCAGCAGATATGGATGGTAATTATATTATATTGAATATACCTGTTGGGGAGTACGACGTGATTGTTCAGATGATGGGATACAGGAAAGAAACAAGGACAGGTGTAAATGTTGTGATGGATCAATCAGTATGGTTAAATTTTAAGCTTCAGGAAGAATTTGTAAAAGGTGAGGAAGTCGTAGTGGTAGGAGAGAAACCTCTTGTGGAAAAAGGTACGACTTCTAAAAAAATTACTGTTGATAAAGAGGCAATACAGTCTCTTCCTATAAGAGATCTTTCGGATTTGTATACTTTGCAGTCGGGTGTCGTAAAAGTGGAAAGTAGAACAAAATCTGTTCCAGATCATGAAGAAAGAGGAATCGAAGAGATTCATGTTAAGGGAGGTCGGTCAGGTGAAATAGCGTACATGATGGATGGTATGTATTTAAGGAATCCTATTTTTGGTTCTATTGGGTCTGGTACTCGTCTTAACTTGTTTGCCGTTAGGCAATTTGATTGGCAGCCTGGTGGTTTCAATGCTGAGTATGGAGATGCTCAATCTGCGGTTTCTAATTGGCATACGTCTATTGGAGGTAGTGAGATTGAGTATCACTTTAGATATGAGACTAGTAAGGTTGGTGCACTGATAAATTCTTCGGCTGGTAATGATCTTGAAACAAATAATTATGATTTAAACCGTGGGTATAATGATTACAATTTTGGAGTTGGTGGCCCCATTATCGGCATACCAAAACTTACATTTTGGGTGTCAGGTCAGTACACTACAGAGGATAAATATAGCGTATATGAATTCGATGATAAAGTGTACCAAGGGCCAAAATATTTCTTAAATACTTCAGATCTTGATCTGGGCCTTCTGCAAGAGAATAAGAAAAATCTTGTTTATCCGTGGGATGATGTTGCGGGGTTTCGAGGTTTTGGATTTGATAATACTTGGGATGTATTTGCAAAACTAAGTTATAAGTTTACAAATAAGCTTAGATTTCATGGCTCATACTGGCAAGTCGCAAACCATCGCCAATCATTTAATCCTGTTTATTTGTATTGGGATGAGGGCAGGAATGAGCTTTTTCGCGATACCTATCGATATAATTTTGAAGTCAATCATTCCCTTACTCAAAAAACTTTCTATACGCTACGTTATTCAAAGTTCACTCAGGATCAGTTCCAGGGAGTCAGATGGAGAGATAATGATAAGGATGGTTACCCGAACTGGTTTGAATGGAGACATCCTGCCGGTTACAAAGAAATCTCAGACCATGAAAATGAATTTGTAGTGCCTTTTTCAATAGGTGAAGATGGAGATACGGTAAGATATACCAATGTTGATGAAAGAAGTGGCTGGCATCACGGTGCAGCGCCTGGTCTGTGGAGCTGGGAGCTGGCTGAAGATTTTGATGACCGTAATAATAATGGTGTCTGGGATCCTGGTGAGTTTTTTGATGATTCTGATGATGATGGGAAGTGGGATGGCCCTGTTCTTACCAAGGGTCTTATTGAAAGAGATGGTGACTATTGGTTAGAGCCAGAGATGTATGAGGATTTTGAGCCCTTTTATGATCACGAAAGTATTAACCTTCTATGGCAGAATGCACCGGGTTATTTTGGGACTCCTGACTTTGCTAGTATTTTCTTTATGAGGGAAGGTCTTCCGGATCCATATTACTATATGCCAGACGCGTCCGATGTTGCCTGGGATGAAGGTAGAACATTTGGAGGGCATGATAATTTTTATGCCTCATCAACATCTATAACTGATGAGCTCAGGTTTGACATAACGAGTCAATTGACTCAAAAGTGGAAAATGAGGGTAGGGGCTGACTACAAGTCTCATAAATTGAATTTTTATGAAGTGAAGTATCCGTGGCTTGGAGCTGGTGCAAAAATACAAACTTTTGCTGAATATTGGCAGGACACAGGTCCTGACGGACTCCTCCTTGGAGATGAGGGTTATTTGGAGGCAGATGCGGGAGAGAACAATGGTAGATGGGACGAAGGTGAAAAATATACTGATGCGAACAGCAATGGGAAGTGGGATGATTTTCGTGAACCTGAAGAGTTCTCTGCTTATATACAAAATACGTTTGAAGTTCCGTGGATGGTTATTAATTATGGTGTCCGCATAGATATGGTCGATTATAACTCCCAAGTCTGGGCCGATACTTTGGGCGAGTTTAGTCCGGGTAGACCATGGTTCTATTCAGACCTAGATGATGATGATGTATGGGACAGAGGGTTGGAAGAGGCCTCTGATATCGCTGGATTGGCAAGGCAGAAAATTTTACTTAAAAACTCCAATTGGTCATATAAGATTAGTCCCCGGATTGGTTTCAGTCATGTTATAACAGATAAATCAACATTCACTTTTAACTATGGTTTGTACTTTCAAAACCCTGTCTATCAGAATGTTTATCTAAATACGAATAGCCTCGAGGATCCAGAAACATTATTTGAAGAAGGAGAGGGCGCTGTAGGTAATGCTACTATGAATGCACAAAGAACTCAGCAATATGGTGCTAGTTTTAATGTCCAGGTCGGCGAGAACTGGGCGTACTCTATTGGTGCATGGGTTCGCGATATGGACCAACTCACTAAATATACTCATGAAAGGTCTGGCGTTTATCAATATCAGGTTGCAACAAATGGTGATTATGGTTCTGCGAGAGGTTTAGACCTTACTCTAGAATGGCGTTGGGCAAATTTTGGGTCACAGCTACAGTACACCTATTCAATAGCAAAAACAAATAGTGAGTATGCCTGGGCTAGTATATCTGGGCAATATGTAGATGCTCCTAGTCAAGAAAATCTTGCTTATTACGATCGGCCTCATGATTTAACCTATTACTTTTACACTTTTCTTCCTTTTGGTATTCAGGCTGGTTTAACAGCGTTCTATCAGAGTGGTTATCCTTATACGCCTATTATATTTAGAGGAAAAGACCCGGCCGAAGATTTGAGGCAGCCAAACTCGAAAAGAGGACCTGCGTATAGGAATGTTAATTTATCTTTTTCAAAATATTTTATGGCGATGAGTCACAAGTTTTCTGTAGGGTTAAATATTTTTAATATTCTTGATATCAGGAATGCGTATGATATTTGGCCTATGACAGGAAAGCCTGATGATCCAGGGACCTACTATACAAATTATGTAGGACTTCCTGGAACAGATCCTAATGGAGTTGGTGTATATGCAGATAAATCTAGCGCTTATTATGATAGGCCCTGGAGATTGTCAAGTCCTAGAGAGATGAACTTTTTTATAAGAATTGATTTTGATTAAATAAGTAGCTAAAAAATGAACAATAGATCTTTTATATACACAGTACTTTGTTTTTCCATTTTGTTTTCCAAAGATGGAAGAACAAAAGTAGAAGTAAACAGTATTCCTGATCCTTTTAGGCAGAATATTATTGGTAAGATTGGAGATAATCCATTTCCTACAAACCCCATGAGCGATAGGGCAAAGGGATTTGTCGATCAGGGTCGTGTAAAAAGTGCAGTTACTAATTATGGAAGTTTTATTAATTGGGATAATCATCCTATGGGAATATGGGGGGATTATTCTTACCTTCCCGCAGTGTCTTTTATTGGTGCGGTACCAGGGAATAAGAATTCATCGCATTATTCATGGGAGGTTCTTGAGGAAATTGCATCTGACGAGATAGTTCTCAGGACTATATGGCAATCAACAGATGCTTATGATGATTGGTTTCCCGCTAATGGAGACACTACTTTTAAAGGGGTCTTGTTTGAGCTTGGCGAAGATGATGGACTGTATAACCCTGAGAATCAGAAGTCTACAGTTAGTGAGATTAATTCACACAATCAGTATAGCTTTAATCATGAGGATAGGAAAATTATCCTTAGTACCTATGGTCAATCTGACCCAAATAAGACTATGGCAAGAGTGGGTTTTATCTATCCCTGGGCTCTTAGGCCGGCTCTTATTAGTAGGGAAGACCAGTTTGATTTCTATGATTATGGCGAAGATTTAGAGGAATGGACCGATGATGATAATTATGTCTATTATGGCGCGAATGCCGCAGAGTCCCACTTCATCGATACAGATTATAAAACAGATTGGCATGCATCTACTATGTCCAGAATTAATTCTCATCAAACTGATTTTGATGCTAGTGATGTGTTTGGGTCTACTCCATGGGTTGCTGGCGATGATACGTATCCCGTTCTAGCTCATTCTGCATATTCAACTACTTGGCCTATGAAGATGAATATGTCCACCGGATTGATGGAGTCTTTTTGGCCTGGATGGTGGTCTCAGGACTATAATATAAATCTTCCTGGGTGTTCACAATCTAGAAGAGATCCAGATTGCTGGGAGGAGGTACCTGGTCGATTTGTTTCAGATATGGATGTTTACATGGAGTTTGATGATCGATGGGCCCATCGTGCAAATAATGTAAATACAAACAATGAATACCAGCAGAAGGGGTATCCGATGGGTCTTAAAGTGATGTCTACTGCCCATTCTTATGGTGTTTCATACGCTGAAGATATAATGTTTGTTACTGTTAAGGTTCGCAATGAAAGTGGAGACTGGTGTGCTGAAGATGAAGATGGGAATCCCATACTAGATGGAGATGGAAATCAGAAATGTGGTGAGGCTATGATAATGCCTGACGGGACCAAATTGAATAGGGGAAAAGGTTTTGACTATAGTGGAATGTCTCTAGGGTTTTATATGGATGCTGATGTGTTGACAGGAGATTGGGATGGGTATAATGGAGGGCTGCACACAAACGATGATGATTTCATGAAATATTATTGGGAGATTTTTGAGGTTAATAATGATCGGATGTTAATCAGTATGGCAATGATTGGTGATCACGATGGTATTTCAGGAGTGGGTGGTTACGCGCTAGATCAACCATCAGCTGCTGCTCATCCAGGGAATTCATTTGGTGTGGTAGCTACTCAATTACTTGACTCTCCAAAAGCAACAGATAATGTGGATCTCGATCAAGATGGGACTATCGATATTTTTGCTGATGAGCCATTAAAGATGACAGATTGGCACTGGGTTGATTGGTACCAGCGTCCGGGAGTAGTATCTCCAGAATCAAATTCTAGCAGTTGTTATGCTGGATACGAAGGATGTCCTGTTGCAAAGAACAAAGAGGAAATACTATACAAATTGATGGTTGGAGATACTTCCAACCTTAGTGAAGGGGAAAAGCAGTGGCATTTTCACACTCCAGATCCGGTACTTGACCTCGCTGAAGAATTAAATCCTCACTTTGACTCAGTAGAGGGATTAAAAAATGAGAGTGTTTATTCTAGGGATGAGCCTGGTTTAGATTGTGTTTTGATTTTAAGTTGTGGACCATTTGATCTTCCTGTAGGTAGGGAGGTACCTTTTTCTTTTTGTATTATATTTGGGCAAACGGAAGAGGACCTTGTAAATAACGCAAGATTTGCTCAGGTCATGTACAACTCTCGATACCAAGGGTTTACTCCTCCAACAAAGCCAACTTCCTATGCTGTGACGGGTCAAGGTGAGGTAAGTATTTATTGGAATGATGCAGCCGAAGAATCAAGGGATGTTGTCACTGGATATGCAGATTTTGAAGGGTATAAAATATACAAAAGTAGAGATGGTGGTAGCTCCTGGGGTAATGCAGAAGATATGATATATGATACGGATGGTATATTTGCTGGTTGGAGACCTTACAAGCAGTTTGACCTTTCAGCTGAGGAGGATTCGACTCATTGTGTCTACTCAAGAAATTTTGATTGTCCGCCGGAATTAAGTAGAGGTCATGCTATCAACGGTCAAGATCCTTATTTCCCATGGTTTAGCTTAGGTGAAGATACTGGACTGGAGGGCATTAAAATACAGGATACAACTATCGTGTTCAATGGAGATACAATGAGCTATGTGTATACGGATAAAAATGTTGTGGATGGTCTGGAATATACATACTCTATTGTAGCGTATGATATGGGTGTTGAGCCTCCCTTTAAAGAAACATATACTTCTATCGGAGCTGGGCAGTATCAAGTGGTGGTTGATACGAACTATTCCAATCCTGATCAATGGGCAAGTCCTGATGGCTATGCTTCAATTGAGAATTCAAAAGGAACTACAATTTTAGATAGAAATTTTACACAGGTATATCCTGGTGTAACTCCCATCACAAGTCTTGGTGATGTGGGTGTGGTTCCGAATCCATATAGGGTGAATTCTGGCTTTAAAGAAGCTGAACATCTAAGGCAAATTCGATTTACTAATCTCCCTGAGCAATGCACAATTAGAATTTTTAGTCTTACAGGTGAGGTTGTTAATATCATTGATCATAATGATTCAGAGTCTGGTAACGCTTGGTGGGATATGAGAACAATTAATAATCAGGAAATAGCTCCAGGTTTATATATCTATCATGTCCAAAGTCCTAGCGATATAGGTGGTGACCCATTTATTGGAAAATTTGCGGTGATAAGATGAAGAGATTTTTAATATTCTTAATACCTTTTTTGGTATATGGTCAGTATCGTGAT
>MDTB01012628.1_pt1 | contig 19133 bp, 16 predicted proteins | sample 811161 | NCBI WGS metagenome assembly MDTB01 (sample SAMN05326650, study PRJNA326480) | marine metagenome | isolation source: seawater | place: Mediterranean Sea | collected 2009
TATAATTCAGATAAATTTTTTATAGATAGAAAAACACCCAATTATTATCATCCAGGTAAATCAGGTAGATTGTTTTTAAATAGCGGAAAAGATCAAGTGGCTGCTTATTTTGGAGAGATTCACCCTAATATTTTAAAAGTGATAGATATAAAAACAGAGTCCCTTGTAGGATTTGAAATTTTCCTAGATAACTTAAAAATACCTAAAAAAACTTTAAATGATCAAAAAACAAAATTTGTAGTTTCAGATTATCAAAAATCTGAAAGAGATTTTGCGTTTATAGTTAACAAAGACGTAAGTTCACAAGACTTGATAAATGCTATTTCAGTTGTTGATAATGAATTGATTAGCAACATTAGAGTCTTTGATGTTTATGAGGGAGAAAATATTCCTGAAAATCAAAAATCAATTGCAATTAACGTCACGATACAATCATCTGAAAAAACACTTAATGATAATGATTTAGAAATTATTAATAAATCAATCATTGAGACAGTTGAAAATAAAACAGGTGCTAAAATTCGATCTTAAAAAAAAATTAATGAGCACTATCGACAATATAAGAAATTTTGCAATCATAGCCCATATTGATCACGGTAAATCAACTATCGCTGATAGAATTATTCATATTTGTGGTGGTTTAACTGAGAGAGAAATGAAAGCACAAGTTTTAGACTCCATGGATATTGAAAGAGAAAGAGGAATAACAATTAAGGCACAAACTGTGAAGTTAAATTATAAATCTAAAAATGGAAAAAATTATGTTTTGAATATAATAGATACCCCAGGACATGTAGATTTTAGCTATGAAGTTAGTAGATCTCTTTATGCATGTGAAGGATCAATATTAATTGTAGATAGCACCCAAGGTGTAGAGGCCCAAACTCTCGCTAATGTTTATCAGGCACTAGACATTAATCATGAAATTATTCCAGTATTAAATAAAATAGACTTACCTGCATCAGACTTAGAAAAAACAAATAAACAAATTGAAGATGTAATTGGTATTGATACAGAAAACGCAGTTCCTTGCTCTGGAAAAACTGGTGAGGGTGTTGAAAATATTTTGGAACAAATAATTGATCGACTCCCTGGGCCGAAAGGAAATCCCAAAGGAGATTTAAAATGTTTACTTGTTGACAGTTGGTATGACACATATTTAGGTGTAGTCATTTTGGTCAGAGTTATAGATGGAAAAATAACAAAAAATATGAAGATCAAAATGCTATCGACAAATCAAGATTATATAGTTGAAAAGGTTGGAGTTTTTACACCTAAAGCGAAAGATATAAATGAATTAAGTACTGGTGAAATTGGATTTATTACTACTGGGATTAAGGTTTTATCAGAAACAAAAGTGGGTGATACAATTTGTGACTCAACGAGGCCTAAGCAAGAACCCTTGCCTGGTTTTAAACCAAGCAAACCAGTCGTTTTTTGTGGATTGTTTCCAGTTGACAGTTCAGAGTATCAAAAATTAAAAGATGGATTAGCTAAATTGCAATTAAACGATGCTAGTTTTTCATTTGAGGCAGAGTCATCATCTGCTTTAGGCTTGGGTTTTAGATGTGGATTCTTAGGATTACTGCATTTAGAAATAATTACAGAAAGATTAGAAAGAGAATTTGATGTTAATTTGCTTACAACAACACCTGGGGTTGTTTATAAACTAAATTTGAATAATGGAGATATAATTGATTTACAAAATCCATCAAGTCTACCTGACCCAACATTAATAAAATTTATTGAGGAACCATGGATTAAGGCAACAATAATAACTCCAGATCAGTACCTTGGATCAATAATTAAACTGTGTCAGGATAAAAGAGGAATACAGATTAATTTAAGCTACTCCGGAAACAGAGCTGTTTTAAGTTATGAATTACCTTTGAATGAGGTAGTTTTCGATTTTAATGATAGAATAAAGTCAATGACCAGTGGTTATGCAAGTTTTGATTACGAAATAATTGGACATAGAGAGGGCGAACTTGTTAAATTAGGGATATTGGTTAACTCGGAACCAGTTGATGCTTTGGCTATGATGATACATAAAGATTTTGCTCAAAGAACAGGAAGAGAAGTCTGCGAAAAACTTAAAGATTTAATACCAAGACATAATTTTATGATACCAGTGCAAGCAGCTATAGGGGGCAAAATTATAGCTAGAGAAACTATCAAAGGTTTTAAAAAAGATGTCCTAACAAAAATTCATGGTGGAGGTGCAACTGACAGAAAAAGAAAACTTTTAGAAAAGCAAAAAAAAGGAAAAGCAAGATCCAAACAATTTGGAAGAGTAGAAATACCTCAAGAGGCTTTTATAGGAGTTTTAAAAATTACAAAGGATTAATAGATGAAAGTTTACGACTGTTTTTCTTATTGGGATGAAGACCTATTATTAGATCTAAGATTAAATTTATTAAATGAATATGTAGACTATTTTGTTATTGTTGAGGGGAATAAAACTTGGCAAAATAATTCAAAAAAATTGCAATTTTCTTTAAACAAACATAATCAATTTAAAGATAAGATTATTTACATACCAGTTGAAGATATGCCTGGTGGCGATAACCCATATTTGAGAGAAAATTTTCAAAGAAATGCTATATCTAGAGGACTAGTAGATGCTAATAATGAGGATATTATCATCATCTCTGATTTAGATGAAATACCAAATCCTAATGCTTTCAAATACTTTAAAAAAAAAATGAAATATGCAGTTTTTAAACAAATGCACTTTTATTATAAACTTAATTTACATAGTCAAATAAATCCTTATTGGTATGGCAGTAGAATTTGTCTAAAAAAATTTTTAAAATCACCTCAATGGTTAAGAGATCTAAAATTTAAGAAAAGACCATTTTGGAGAATTGATAAGATAAGATTAAATAATATCATTGAAAATGGAGGTTGGCATTTTTGCAATTTAAAAGAACCAGAACAATTATTGCATAAATATAAAAATTTATGTGAAACAAATGATCCATATGTATTCAAAGAAAAAATTGATCAAAAATATTTAAATTTAGATGAAATTAAAAGTAGAGTAAATAAAGGAAAAGATATTATAGGAAGGGAAGAAAGCTATAAAGCCATAGACATGGATGACAGATTTCCAAATTTTATTATTAAAAATCGTGATAAATATAAAAAATGGATTATTGAATAAATGAAAAAATTAAAAAAAAAAATTGTTATAACAGGTGGTTCAGGAAGATTTGGAACTTATATAAAAAAATTTAAAAGTAATTATGATATTTTCTTTCCTTCCAAAAGGCAGTTGAACATTCTTAATGAGAAGAATATTAAGAATTATTTAAAAAGAGTTAAACCACAAATATTGATCCATCTAGCTGGTTTATCCAGGCCAATGAATATTCATGAGATTGATATAAAAAAAAGTATTGATCTAAATATAATTGGAACGGCCAATATAACTAAACTTTGCTCAGAAAATAAAATAAAGCTTATATATATTTCAACTAATTATGTTTATCCTGGAACAATAGGTAACTACAAAGAAAATGATCCATTAAAGCCAGTAAATAACTATGCATGGTCTAAATTAGGTGGAGAAGCATCTGTACAACTTTATAGAAATTCCTTAATTCTAAGAGTTTGCATGACAGAAAAACCATTTGTTCACAAAAAAGCTTTTGTAAATGTCAAAACAAGCTTCATTTATCATGAAGATGTTGTGAAAATTTTATTTAAATTGCTCAATAGAAAAGGAATAATTAATGTCGGTGGCAGAAGTCAAAATATATATAATTTTGCAAAAAAAGATAACAAAAATATCAAAAAAATTTACATGAGGAAAAACTCTAAAATAAAAATGCCAATAGATAGCTCTTTAAATTTAACAAAATTAAAAAAGTATTTAAATAAAAATTTTTAATTAATATTCAGATGAAAAAATTAAAAATTTTTTGCGTAACAAACAAAAAGTTGGATTACTTAGAAAATTTAGATTTAAATTTAGTTGGGGTTGGAAAATCTAATTTTAATAATAAATATTTATCTTGTAAGAAGGGAAAGAATATTCAGCATAAAGAAAAAAATTACTCAGAATTAACATTTCATTACTGGTTTTGGAAAAATAAACTTAAAAAAATGGATAAAAATTTGTGGATTGGTTTTTGTCAAAAAAGAAGGTTTTGGATAAAAACTAAAAGAAAAATATCAAATTTTTCAGATCTTAAAAAAAATATTCTAAAAGAACCTCAAAAAAAATGGAAAAATTATGAGAGTATTATTTGTCAGCAAATTAAGGTTGATAATCCAAAAAAAATGAAACTGCTTAAAAGAGGATGGAAGAATGTTATTAAAGACCCATCATTGATATTTGAAAAAAAAAAACAAAATATATTATTACACTTCGATATGCACCATGGGTATGGTGTCTTATCAAGAGCAATTGATGAATTAGAAAAAAAAGACAGGGAGAGTTTTAGAAAATTTGTAACCAAAAAAAATAGTTTTAACCCACATATAATGTTTATTTCAAAAAAAAATATTATTGATAAATGGTTTAAAGATTTATTTAAATGGCTTTTTCGTTGTGAGAAAGTTTTTGGATTAAAAAATCTTAAAGGATACGATCAGCAAAGATTATATGCGTATTTAGCAGAAAGATATTTGTCATTTTGGTTCAGAAATTACACCAAATACTTAGAATGGCCTTGGAGCTTTTATGAGAAAAAAAAATGAATTTGAAAACATTTTATAGAATTTATTATCGCCATAGAGTTTTAAAGGCAACGATCTTTTTAAAGATATATTTATTCATATCTTTGACGTTTAAATATGTCTTGAATCTATTTTATTTCCCAAAAACTGTTGACTTAGACTCTTTATTATTGAAAAAAAATTTTTTAATTGAAAAAGACTTAAATTATTTATTTGAATATTTTAACTCAGATAAAGGAGAAAAATATTATGATCAATATAAACAACCTTATTTACAAAAACGAAATATAATAACTGCTCATGGCTATGCCAAATATTATGAAAAATATTTTAGTAATATAAAAAAAAGAACACTAAATATTATTGAAATTGGTTCATTTTATGGACATGCCTCAGCTGCTTTATTTTTTTATTTTGAGAATTCTTTTATTTATAGTGCAGATATAAATCCAGATATGTATATTTATAATTCAAAGAGAATAAAAAATTTTTTTTTAAATTCATCTTCGGAAATTTCAATTAAAAAAGATTTAATTAATAGAGATATAAATTTTGATATTATAATAGAGGATGCAAGCCACATGCTTAAAGATCAGATAATTTCATTATTTATGCTATTTAGAATTTTGAATCCTGGAGGATATTTTATAATTGAGGAAATCGACTTTCCTGAAAAAAGAGAAGATATGAGGATCAATCAAGATTTGCCTGATTTAAGAACAATATTAAAAAAGATAAATTTAAAACAAGATTTTAAATCTAAATATATTAACGAGGAAGAAAAAGAATATTTTTTAAAAAATTTTGAAAAAATAACTTTTCATACTGGAAATTTAAATGAATTTGCTATTATAAAAAAAAAGATCTAGACTAAGTTACAAAATTAATAATTATCAAGAACTTTCATAAAATCATTGATATTTAAGATATTCATTATTTTTTTATGCTCTGAATAAAAAAGTTGAAACTTCAATTTTTCAAAATTTTCATTATTTAGATCAAGTAAATTTTTATTTTCCCTTTTTAAAACTACTCCTATACCGTGGTCTGCATAAATAGTATAACAATCAGTATTATGCTTTGTTCTTTGCTCCACTACAGATTTCCATACATCTCCATTCCAATCCCTCTCTGTTCTTGGAACAGCTTGTGCAGATAAATTTTTTGGTAGACAATCATGAATAAGTATTATTCCTTTTTCATTTAAACAGCTAATTGAGTTTTTTAAATCTTTTTTAACTTGATTATAATGATGTAGTCCATCTATAAAAATACAGTCAAATTTTTCTTCATTTTGGATAAAAAAATCATCACTAGTCATTCTTCTGTTTCCACCTGAAAAAGGGTCTACACCAATCTTGTGAGAACATTTAATTTTTGAAAAAACTTCATCCTGATAAGTTCCAATCTCAAGATAGGATGAGTATTTTTTTTTATCTATAATGGTCTGTATTATTTCAATTCTACTTGGTTCAGAATTAAAATTAAATGGTAAGTCTCCAGGATCTTTTTCTCCGAAAAATTTTCTGTAATATTTAAATATTTTATATAAAAATCTTGGTCTTTTAAGAATTGACATTCTTATATATAACTTCTCAAAAAGCATTAATAATTTTTATTTAATTAGCGATTTTAATTTATCGATATTTACATTTATGTCACCTACGAAGTTCGAACTTTTTTCGATATCAGTAGAATATAGTTTATAATCAAGTTTATTAATTGACGAAATTCTTTCGTATATTTTATTTGGATGATTTGCTGGTCGAATTTCTATAACTTTAGTATTTGGTTCACAAAAAGATAAATTAGCAAATCCAGCACCGTGTGCCCCCAGGATTATTTTTGAATGATTAAATAATGAAATTTGTTCAACAAAAGTTAATTCCTCTAATTTGATAATTTTAAAGCCAGATCTAGTAAGAAATTCAATAGTATCCTCGTAATTGATAATCTGACAATGTTTAAATTTTGAATTGGACCTATCAATAAATATTTTATCAACAGTATTAATCTTTTTAGACTTTTGTATAAAACTTTCTCGAAGCCAATGAATGATCCATTCTGGTAATTTTTGATGTTCTTCCATTATGTAACCATGGTAATAATTTGGATGTTGAGTGGCAATTATTTCATCTGATTGAATATGTCTAAATCTACTTGAGTCAATAATTTTGATATTTTCAAGGTTAAGTAATTCAAAAGTTAATTTTTGAAATTGAATCAATTTATTTACATAAATATTGGACAGTTCCTTCAAACTAAATTTCTCTTCATAAAGTTTTATTTTGGGTAACATATCAAATAACCAATGTGCATAATTAGTATGTCCACTAGCACCCTGAGCTAAATTTAGTGTTCTACCCTTAAAATATTTCTTAATTCTCGGTGTCCCTTTTTTAATACAAACATTAAACGAGGGGTCTTTAAGTTCACCTTTAATTTGTTGATATGAGACTTCACCACAAAGATAATTTTTATCAATAATACCCACATGCTCGACATTGTCTGTGTAGATTCTCCCTTTAGGAATTAAGTATATTTTATATTTTTTGTTATAAAAATTTAAAATATTTTTCGAATTTATTTCAAAAATTTTAAAGCTATTAATTTGATTATTATAAGTATTTATTTTTCCATAAATTTTTTTAAAAATCCAATAAAAAAAATTTTTAAAAATTATTTGTAGAATCTTTTTAAATTTTATCATTTTAACTTAAATGCCAAGATTAGATTTCCATCATTAATTAACTGAGGATAGCCTTTTTTTAATGTTCTTCCCCCACTTGCATGCACAATTATGTATTGTTCATTTTTATATAAATAAGTTGTTGGTGGTGATGAACCTACATATGGCATTTTATATTCATATAATATCTTTCCATTATCTGAATTATAAATAAATAATTTTTTATCTAGAGTTCCAGTTGCAATTAAAATTTGACCAGCAGTAGAAGTTACACCACCAAAATTTTCAGTTCCTGTCTTTTTGATACCCATCTTTTTTAGATTTTCATATTCTCCAAAAGGTACCTGCCAAATTATCTTTCCATTGTTAAGATTTAATGCTGTCAAAGTACCCCAGGGTGGTTTAGTAATTGGATAGCCCAAGTCATCTAAAGCTCTTTTAAATTTACTTTTATATATTGGTATTAATATTTTTTTATCATTTATTCTCTCTAATTCAGCTATCCAAGGAATATTATTAGATGTTACGTAGAATATTTGAGACTCAGGATTGACTGATCCACCCATCCATTCTGCTCCACCATTAAAACTGTACTGTAAATTTTTTTTCCCTATCTCATAAGTTTCATAAAATCCAAACTTATGATCTTTATAATTTTCCTTTAATTTTTCCAATTGTACAGGATCATAAGACCAAATATCATTAAAATTAAACTTATTTTTACCAAATGGTTCAGGTATTTCTAGATCAGGTTGATAAGGATGTGTTTTTTCACCAACTATTTTAGAAACCGGGGCCTTACTTAATTTATAATCGAAAATTGGTTTTCCACTAATTCTGTCTAAAATTAAGGTATTTGATCTTTTAGTTGGGGTAATAACTATATCAATTAATTCTCCTTCTTTTTTAATAGATGTGATTATAGGGGGAGCGGGTAAATCAGAGTTCCAAATATCATGAGCTGTTTCTTGAAAATCCCAAATTATTTTTCTTTTATTCAAATCCACTGCTATTATGCTATTAGACATTCGATTTTTTCCAGGTCTTCTAGATCCATCAAAATAATAGTGAGGATTTCCAGTTGTAAAATATAAAATTCCTCTATTAATATCAGCAGATATTCCTCCCCAAGGGTTAGACCCAGAATTATTATATTTAACACCACCTACTCGGTTTTTATTTTTTTTTTGATATTTTAACTTCCATTTAATCTTTCCTGAAACTAGGTCATAAACTTCGATTGCTTTTTCCCAAGTTACAATAACTATGTTGTCTTTATAAATTACAGGTGTCATTACATTAAGTCCTGATCTGACTTTTCCATTTTTTCCAAAACTTTTTATAAATTTTCCATCTTTTGCATCTAAAGAAATTAACCTTTCTCTATTAGAAAAAATTATTCTAGGTTTCTCAATCTTATTTCCTTCCCAATAGACCAATCCTCTTTTTGCAGCAAAGCTACCTAATTTTTCAGATTTCCAAATAAGCTTTCCAGTTTTACCATCTAAAGCAACGATATATCCACCTGCAATAGGTGTATAAATTTTACCATCAAAGAAAATAGGATTAGCTTGAATATCTCCTTTTTCACCAGTCATTTCAAAAGTCCAAGCCAACTCTAAATTTTGGGAGTTTTTATTATTAATTAATTTTAATTTGGAATATCGATTTGAATGGTTATTGCCATGGCTTCTAAACCAATTATCTTTATTTGAAATAATTTCATGTGTATTTTTTGTAATATTTATAGCAGGACTAATAGTTTTAGATGAAGGAAGTTTATCTCTTGATTCTTGACTCTCTAAAGTCCAATAATCTTTATGATCTTCAATATTTTTGGTGTAAAAATTCTCTAAGAAATTATTATATTTCGTAAAGAGGTACTTAAGATATTTATTATTAAGGTTACCGTAGTCGTAAGTGATGTTACTTTGATTTAAATAACTTGTATCAATTTTTTTTAAATCTTTCCAAATCCACAAAGAAAATACAAAAAAGATAAAAAAAATTATTTTTTTTTTCATTATTATATATATCTAAATATCATATTACTTAAATGAAAAAAATTTGTTTAAATATGTGTGACAAATCTATTTTCTTTGAATAGTATAATTTATTAATGAATTCTATAAGAAATTTGAATAAGTGCGATCAAATTACAATAATAATAGTTTTATATAAAGAGACTGCAGAAATTGTTTTCAAAACTCTTCAAACGATAAAAAATTTTAAGATAATTATAATTGATAATGGTGGAGATAAGTTTTTAAAGAAAAAAATTTGTCAAAAATTCAATATTGAAAAATATATTCTTAATCCAAAAAATAAAGGTTTTTCCGCAGGTTATAATCAAGGAATATTTATGAGTAAGACAACTTATACAATGGTTTTAAACCCAGACTGTATAATATCTGAAGATAGTGTAATTTTATTATCTGATAAACTTTCTAGATATAACGAAGCAATTATCGTTTCTCCAAGATCTTTTGATGAAGAAAAAAAGTTAACTTTTTCTAGTGGGTTGTTACCAGAAAATGGGGACAAAAATATAATATTTAATATTGATGGAGACACATGTGTAGAAAATACACTTGGATCTTGTATGTTATTTAGAACTGAAGAAGTTATAAAAAAAAACTTATTTTTTGATGAATTTTTTTTTTTATATTTCTCAGATGATGACCTTTGTAGAAGAATAAAAGAAAAAAAAAGATCTATTATTCAAGTTTATAATGCTTCTTGTGTTCATTCTCATGGTAAAATGAAAGTAAAAAATATTTTTAAAAGAACTTTTTTAAGAGAATTTCATTTTACTTTTGATAGATTTTATTATTTTTTTAAGATTAACAAGCATCATGATATGGTAAATAATTTTAAAAAAAAGAAATTTAACTATATAGTAAGAATATTTTTGAAATTAATAACTTTTCAGTTTGTTGATAGTTTGAAAATTATTTCAAAATTAATTGCTTTTTCAAAATTTATTGATTTAATAAAAAAAAGAGAGATGGCTGAGTGGTTTAAAGCGCACGCTTGGAAAGTGTGTATACGGGAAACTGTATCGAGGGTTCGAATCCCTCTCTCTCTGCCATTAATTTCCTTTATTTAGATGCTTTATTAGACATTAGAATGAGTAAAAATTTTTTTATTAAAAAGATTTTTATTAAAAAAATGGTATAATTATCTTTTCCTAAATATAAAAAATGACAAACAAAAAACTTTATCAAGCTGACTCAATTAAAGTTCTTAAAGGTTTAGAGGCTGTAAGAAAAAGACCTGGAATGTATATTGGTGATACAGATGATGGCACAGGTCTTCATCATATGGTCTATGAAGTGGTTGATAATTCTATAGATGAAGCGTTAGCTGGTTTTTGTAAATTAATAGAAGTAAAAATTAATTCAGATGGAACAATTACCGTTCATGATGATGGAAGAGGAATCCCAGTAGATTTACACAAAGGGGAAAAAAAATCTGCAGCTGAAGTTATTATGACACAACTTCATGCAGGGGGTAAATTTGATCATGACTCATATAAAGTTTCTGGTGGATTGCATGGAGTTGGTGTCTCAGTAGTAAACGCTCTTTCAGAAAAATTACAATTAGAGATTAACAGAGATGGAAAAAAATATTTTATTGAATTTAAAAATGGAGAAGCCAAAGCACCTTTAAAAGCTGTAGGAAAATCTAAACAAAATGGAACTCAAATAACTTTTCTACCATCTAAAGAAATTTTTTCTTCTATCAAATTTAGTTCAAGTATTTTGATCAAGAGAATGAGAGAATTAGCATTTCTTAATAAAGGAATTAAAATTATTTTTGTTGATAATAGTCAAAAAAAAGAAAAAAAAACTGAATTTAAGTTCGATGGTGGAGTTTTAGAATTTGTAGATTTTTTAGATGAAAAAAGAGAAAAACTACTTAATAAAAGTGGTAATGATTTATTTAAAAAACCAATTTATATTGAAGGAAAAAGAAACAATATAGAGCTCGAGTGTTCTTTAAAATGGAATGCTAATTATAGCGAAGATATTTTCCCTTATACGAATAATATTCATCAGAAAGATGGTGGAACCCATTTATTAGGTTTTAGAAGTGCTTTGACTAGAGTGATTAATAAATATGCTAATGAACACAATCTCTTAAAAAAAAATAAACTAACAATATCTGGAGATGATATTAAAGAAGGACTTACTTGTGTATTATCTACTAAAATTCCAGATCCAAAATTTTCATCTCAGACTAAAGATAAATTAGTTTCTTCAGAAGTAAGAATGATTGTGGAAACACTTATAAATGAAAAATTATCTATATGGTTTGATCAAAATCCATCTATTGCAAAAATAATTTTAGCAAAAGTTATTCAAGCAGCTATGGCAAGAGATGTTGCAAGAAAAGCTAGAGAGAGTGTTAGACGAAAAGGTGCACTTGAATTAAGTGGTCTTCCAGGAAAGTTAGCAGATTGTCAGATTGGAAAACAAGAAGGAACTGAATTGTTTATTGTAGAGGGAGACTCAGCTGGTGGTTCAGCAAAACAAGGAAGAAATAGATCAAACCAAGCAGTATTACCTTTAAGAGGTAAAATTCTTAACACCTATGTAGAAGACGTAGTAGGAAAAAAAAATGGCAATGGTTCTGATCAACAAACTAAAGCTTTATCAAAAATGATTTCCTCAAATGAAATAGTAACTTTAATAAATGCACTTGGATTAGATCCAAAAGTTCAAGACATAGATTTAAAAGATTTAAGATATGGAAAAATTATTATTATGACCGATGCCGACGTAGATGGTTCACATATCAGGGCTTTATTATTAACTTTTTTCAATAATAAACCATTTAATAAATTAATTGAAAATGGTCATGTATATTTAGCACAACCTCCACTATTTAAAATCAATAAAGGTACAAAAGGAATCTATATCAAGGATGAAAAAGAGTTGGAAGATTATATTGTTAAAAATAATAAAGAGTTAAAAAATGTTAAAAGAAGTTCAAAAGAATTTTTGAAAAAATTGGACCTAGAAAAAGCTAAAATGAACATTCAAAGATTTAAGGGATTAGGTGAAATGAACCCCGAAGAGCTTTGGAGTACAACTCTTGATCCAGAAACTCGTAATTTGTTACAAGTTAAATACTCTAAAGATCTTAAAAAAGATCAAAGCTTAATTCATACTTTAATGGGCAATGATGTTGCGTTACGAAAAGATTTTATTATCTCAAACGCTATAAATGTTCAAAATCTTGATATATAAAAATGAAGTTTTTCGAAACTTCAAAATATCATTCATTTAAAAAATCAACTTATGTTAGTTTAAGATGGATTGCAATTATTGGACAACTAATAGCTGTTAATTTTGTTTATTTTTTTTTAAACTTTGGTTTTGATTTTATTACATCTAATATTGTAATTTTTTTTAGCATTTTAAGTAATTTATATTTAATTTTCATCTATAAAAAAACTCAACTATCAGATAGATCAGCATTTATTTTTTTGTTAATAGACATATTACAATTAAGCATATTACTGTTCTTAACAGGTGGAGTAGTTAATCCATTTGTAATATTTCTAATAATCCCAAGCGTTTTTTCATCTTCAAATTTGAGCTTTAAAACTAATTTTTTACTTGTATTTTTTACTTTATTTTCAATTATTTTTATTACATTTTATTCTAAAGATTTGCCCTCTCCATTGAGTGATCATTTCCATGTAAGTCCATATTATTATTACGCTATTCCAGTTTCACTAATAATTGCTTTAATTTTTTTGAACTATTTTGCTATGACATTTGGAACGCAATCACGGTTAAGAAAAGAAGCGCTTGCAAAGATGGAAGAAGTAATGGCTAAAGAACATGAACTTTTGTCTTTAGGTGGTCAAGCTGCAGCAGCAGCACATTCTTTAGGAACTCCTCTCTCAACAATTAAGATAATTACTCAAGATCTTTTAAAACAATTTAATGGTCAAAAGGATATAGAAAAAGATATAGAATTATTATCAAGCCAAGTAGAGAGATGTAATGAAATTTTAAAACGTTTAAGCCTAAATCCTGTTGAGGAAGATGATTTTATTGATAAAGATTTAACAATGAGAGATTATTTAAGTGAAATTATCTCATCTTTTAAAGAGATTAGCAAAAAAAAATTTATCTTTAATTTTGATCAAGATTCAAGTAAAAAAAAAATAACCAAATCTATAGAAATAGTTTACGGTTTAAGAAATTTTATTGGTAATGCTAATAAATTTTCAAAAGAAAAAATTTATATAAACTTAAGAAGTAACAATGAATTTACAGAGGTAACAATTGAAGATGATGGAATTGGATATCCAAGAGATGTTTTATCTAAAATTGGTGAGCCATATTTAAGGTCAAACGATCCACCAGATAAAGCAAAAGAAGGCTTAGGTCTTGGTTTGTTTATTGGAAAAACTCTCTTAGAAAAAAATTTTGCATCTGTAAATTGTCAAAATTCAAAGATTAGAAGTGGTGCAGAAATAATTGTTAAATGGAATAATAAAGATCTATTTAATATCTAATGAAATTTTTTCTTAGTATCAAATAAAGAGCTTAATTGTGATATCATCACATCACCTAGCTCATTCACATCAGTAATTTTAATTGCTTTGTCATAATATCTAGAAACGTCGTGACCAATTCCAATTGCTAGAATTTCTATTTCAGATTTATTTTCTATAAATTTAACCATTTTCTTAAGATGTTTTTCTAAAAAGTCTCCAGAATTTACAGAAAGAGTAGAATCATCTACGGGAGCACCATCAGAAATGACCATTAATATCTTTCTTTCTTCTTTTCTTTTCTTAATTCTGTTGTACGCCCATAATATTGCTTCTCCATCTATATTTTCTTTTAGCAATCCTTCTTTGAGCATTAAGCCTAAATTATTTTTAGCTTGTCTCCATTGAGTGTCAGCACCTTTATATATAATATGTCTTAAATCGTTTAGTCGTCCTGGAGTTTTTGGTTTTAAATTTTTATTCCATAACTCTCTGCTTTGCCCACCTTTCCAGTTTTTTGTGGTAAAACCTAAAATTTCAACTTTTACAGAGCACCTTTCCAAAGTTCTAGACAATATATCAGCACAAATTGCTGCTATAGTTATAGGTCTTCCCCTCATTGAGCCAGAATTATCTATTAATAATGTTACAACTGTATCTTTAAAGTCTAAGTCTTTTTCTTTTTTAAAGGATAAAGAATTATAAGAGTCCATTATAATTCTTGGTAATTTTGAACTATCCAACAGACCTTCCTCTAAATCAAATTCCCACGCACGATTTTGTTTAGCTAATAATTGTCTTTGAAGCTTATTTGCTAATTTTGTAATAACGTCCTGAAATCCAATTAATTGTTGATCTAATGTTTTTCTTAATTTTATAGATTCATCAAAGCTTTCTAAATTTTCTGCTTTAGTTATCTCATCAAATTGATTTGTGAATATTTTATAATCAAGATTTAAGTTATTTAAGTCTTTTTTCTGTATTACTTGTTCATTGTTTTGTTTATCAGAGTCTGTGTCAACAAGTTGTTCATCTAACTTATATTCATCAATATCATAATCAGAGTCTAAGCTTGCCTGAGTTTCTTGTTCTTTATTTTGATCTTTTTTATCATCCGTTTCTGATTGTTGATCATCATCTGATGGATTGTTTTGACCATCTTCTTGATTCTCTTCTTTTGTTTCATCATCTTCATTTTGAAAAATATCCATTTTTTTAAGAATTTCAGAAAATTTTGATGAATAATTATTTTGGTTTTCTAAATTAGATTTTAAATAGTCTATATGTTTGCCAACTGATGTCTCAAAATCATTTTTCCAAAAATCTAACATTTTGTTAGTTAGAGAATTTAGCTCAATATTATGGAATTTTTTTAACATATAAAGTTCGAATGCCTCTACAATACTTACATCTTCCTTTGTTTTAAGCTGATCTTTTCTTTTAAAATTTATTATTTGATTATAATTATCTTTTAGATTTTTATTAATTCCCTTAAGCATCTGAGCACCTAAAGCCTCATATCTAATTTTTTCTGCTATTGAATAAAGCGATTTACAAGATGTATTTGAGGGTAAATTTTTTTTATAAATTTCTCCATTTGAAAACTTTTTTTTTAAAGCAGATGAGTCTGTTTCAGCCCTAGCTCTAATAAAATCACTTTTCGTATTTAAGTTATCAAACTCAAAAAACTCAAATTTTTTAGAGCTTTGATTCTTTTCTATTTTTTCATTGATTTCAATATTATCTGAAATAACCTTATAAGTTGAATTAAGTGCCTGTTTTAGTTTCTCTTTTAAATTTGCACCTTTTTGGCTATTATTCATCTATATTTGAATATTCGCTAGTGACTCTGGTAATTCTTCACCAAAACATCTTTGATAATATTCTGCTATAATATTTTTTTCAATTTCATCACATTTGTTTAAAAAAGTAACCCTAAATGCATAACCAGTATCTTTAAAAATTTCAGTATTTTCCGCCCAATGCAAAACTGTTCTAGGACTCATTACTGTAGAAATATCGCCAGCGACAAAACCTTTTCTTGTTAATGAAGCAACTTTAATCATATTAGCAACTTTTTCTTTACCTTTTTGATTGTTAAGAGCTTTATTTTTTGCCAATATAATTTCCATCTCTTTATCAAGACTTAGATAGTTTAATGTTGTCACTATATTCCATCTATCCATTTGACCCTGATTTATTTGTTGGGTACCATGATATAATCCAGATGTATCGCCCAAACCAACAGTATTTGAGGTAGCAAATAATCTGAAAAATTTATTTTGTTTAATAACTTTATTTTTATCGAGAAGTGTAAAATTTCCCTCTGCTTCCAGAACTCTTTGAATTACAAACATTACATCTGGTCTTCCCGCGTCATATTCGTCAAAAACCAGCGCTACTGGGTTTTGAATAGACCACGGCAAAATACCTTCATTAAATTGAGTTACTTGTTTTCCATCTTTAAGAACAATCGCATCTTTTCCAATTAAATCGATTCTACTAATATGACTATCCAAATTAACTCTAATACACGGCCAATTTAATCTTGCTGCTATTTGTTCTATGTGCGTTGATTTACCTGTTCCATGATACCCTTGAACCAAAACCCTTTTATTAAAAGCAAATCCAGAAATGATTGCAAGTGTTGTGTCTTTGTCGAATTTATAATTTTTATCTATGTCAGGAACATATTCACTTTTTTTTGAAAAAGCATTTACTTCCATCTGCGTGTCAAATCCAAAAGTCTGTTTTATCGAGACTTTTATATCAGGCTGTAAGTTTAAATCAGGTGTCAATTTTTTCTCTGTAAGTGTTTTTTAACTGGGTATAAGCTAATGTAATTAGTTTTAGTTTTTCTTCATATTTTTTATTTCCAGCATTCATATCAGGGTGAAATTTTTTGACAAGGATTTTGAATTTTTCTTGTATTTTTTGCCATTTTAAACCAACAGAAACTCCCAAAATACTAAAGGCTTTTATATCTTTATGATCAAATTTAAATTGACGCATGTAATTGTAGTCACTTTTAAACTTATCTTTATCTATTTCATCTTTTAAAGTGTTGTTCCATAAAACTTTAAAAAAATTATCTGATGAACTAAAGCTTTGAGTGGGTTTATGCCAAATCATATCTGATTTTAAAAAATTGAGCACTTGACTGTCATTCATTCCAGAAAAGTAATTCCAATTTTTGTTAAATTCTTTAACATGTTCGAGACACAACATTCTAAATTTTTTGCTGTTATCTTTTTCAATTGGTGCCTTGTATTCTCCAATTTCTTTACAATTTTTCCAGTCACAAATGTATTTCATGATATATAATAAACTTAATTTATGGATATAAATGACTTAATTGCAATTGTAAAAAAAAAAATTGAAGATCAAGTCTTGATAAGCAATATTTATATTGAGGACAAATCTTTTTTACACAAAAATCATAAAGGAAATGAAAAAGAAAAGTATCATTTAAAAATATCAATAAAGTCTGAAGAATTAAAAAAAATGAGTAAAATTGAAAGTAATAAAATAATTTATAAAATTTTAAATTATGAATTAAAAAATTTTATACATTCAATACAAATATCAATTTACTAATTCTTTATTTAAAAACATCTTAATTTTATTAATACTGTACTGTCTATTAATTATAGGTAAGCCTATCTTCTTTAGTAATATCAAGTTTATATCTTTTGAAGTATTTTTTTTATCTATAGTCATAAAAGATAAAATCTTATTTAAATCTTTAGTCGAAAAATACTTTTTTAAATCATAAGGTAATTTTGAATCAATTAAATGATTATTAATAGACTCATACTCTTTATCTTTTAATATTCTATTTTGTTTACAAAATTTGATTGCAGTTTTGATTCCTAAAATTACAGCCTCTCCGTGATTTAATTTTTTAGAATAACCTAAGGAAGCCTCATAAGAATGTGCAAAAGTATGCCCAAAGTTTAAAGTTTTCCTTAAATTTTTTTCTTTTTCATCTTTTTCTACTACTCTCTTTTTTATTTTACAGCTTTCATAAATTGTTTTTTCAATAAAAGGAGATTGTAAATTTAAAATTTTTTGAAAATTTTTAGTTAAAAATTTATAAAATCTTTTATTTGCAATTAATGAGTGTTTAAGTATTTCTCCATATCCACATATAATTTCTCTTTTTGGAAGTGTTTTTAAAAACTCAATATCGCTAATAACAATTTTTGGCTGATAAAAACTCCCAATAAGATTTTTTCCATACTTGGAATTTATTCCTGTTTTTCCCCCTATAGAGGAGTCTACTTGAGACAAAAGTGTTGTAGGAATATTTATAAACTGAATTCCTCTTTTAAAAAGGCTTGCAGCAAAGCCCCCTATATCACCAGTAATTCCACCCCCAACTACTATTAAACAATCTTGTCTAGAAAAATTTTTTCTAAGCAGTATTTCGGTAATTTTATTTATAGTCTTTTGATTTTTATTGATTTCATTAGCTTTAATATAGCAAGTGAATAATCTTTTATTCTTTAATTTTTTTTTTAATTCTGTCACAGTTTTTATTGGAACGTTTTTATCTACTACCAATAAGCATTTAGTGAATGAAACAGAGCTATCTTTTAATATATTTGATATTTTTAAAAGTAAATTTTTACCAATTATTATTGGATATTTCTCCGATTTTGTATTTATAAATAATTTTTTAGTTTTCATAATTTTTTTAAAACTTTATTCACTATTTCGTATTTTTTTAAATTACTACAATTTATCTTATATAATGCTTTTGAGTAAATATGAGTACGAATTTTAATTAGATCTATCAATTCCTCATTAGTAGATCTTGCTGCAATAGGTCTCCTTAGGCTATTTCTAATCCGTTTAATAAGAGTTTTATTATCTAATTTTAACCAAATGGAGACATGATTGTTTAGAATTTCAGTTCTTATTTTTTTATTTAAAAATGCACCACCGCCTAAAGCAATAATAATTTGTTTTTTTTTTAAAATTTTTAAGGTAATTTTTTCCTCATAATCTCTGAAAAACTTCTCACCCTTTGTTTCAAAAATTTCTGATATTGTCATATTTAATTCTTTTTCAATTAAATGATCTATATCAAAAAATTTAGTTCTAAGTTTTTTTGAAATTAAAAGACCAACTGAAGTCTTACCAGATCCCATCATGCCTAAAAAAACAATATTTTCTTTTGATTTCATAAGTTTATTTATTGAAAAAACACAAATATGTCTTAATTTGAAATTATCA
>MDTB01217184.1_pt1 | contig 19133 bp, 12 predicted proteins | sample 811161 | NCBI WGS metagenome assembly MDTB01 (sample SAMN05326650, study PRJNA326480) | marine metagenome | isolation source: seawater | place: Mediterranean Sea | collected 2009
ACCAAGACAAAATGACTATTCTTGCCCGTGAAAAAAGCATTTTGAATGATTCATATAAATTGAGCAAACAGTATGTTGATTTACAAGACCAGTTGAACGATTTAGATGAAATGAAAGATGATCAAGAATACGAAGATTTAGTCAAGGAAGAATCTTCCTCAATTAATCGTCAAATTTTACTTTTAGAGGAAAAATTATTAAAAATTCTAATATCTGATGATCCAAATGACAATAAAAATGCAATCATTGAAGTAAGAGCAGGTACTGGAGGCGATGAGGCAGGATTGTTTGCATCAGACTTAATGCGAATGTATATGAGGTACGCAGAAAACAATAGTTTTAAAATAAATATGATGGATATTCATGAAACTGGTGTAGGTGGTTTGAAATCAGCAACATTTAGTATTGAAGGCCCTAAAGCATACGGTACCTATAAATACGAAAGTGGGGTACATCGCGTTCAAAGAATTCCTAAAACAGAATCTGGGGGTAGAGTACATACATCTGCTGCGACGGTTGCAGTTCTACCAGAAGCAGAAACAGCAGAAGTAGAAATTAATAATGCTGATATTAAAGTTGATACTTACAGAGCTAGTGGCGCTGGAGGCCAACATGTTAATAAAACAGAATCTGCAATTAGATTAACACATATACCAACAGGATTAGTAGTGACTTGTCAAGATGAGGCATCGCAACATAAAAATAAAGCTTCAGCTATGAAAGTATTAAGATCTAGGTTGTTTGCACTTGAGCAAGAAAAACTTAATAAAGATAGGGACAATATGAGAAAAAGCTTAGTCTCAACCGGAGATAGATCCGCAAAAATTAGAACATATAATTTTCCTCAAGGAAGAATTACAGATCATAGAATAAATTATACTTCTCATAAGCTTCAAGCTACTCTAGAGGGAGATATTTCTCATTTAATTGAACAGTTAAAGCTTGCGGAAGAGAGCGCACAAATAGAATAAAATGAAAGATACCATCCTTCTTAGTGAATATTTAAAATTACAGCTCTTAAAATTAGAAGAAACAAACGTTCTAGAACCAAAAAATAAATCTGAAATGATAATTGAGCATTATCTAGATATTTCTAAAATAGACCTATACTTAAAAGATATTTTGTTAAGTAAAAAAAGTATAAAGGCTTTAAATATTATGTTTGACAATCTTATGTTAAATAAGCCAGTACAACATATTATTGAAAAAACTTATTTTTATGACAACAGTTTTTTTACACCACCTGGAGTTTTTATTCCACGTCCAGAAACAGAGCTATTAGTAGATTGCGCAGTTGATTTTTTGTCATCAAATAAAAGAAAGTTAAAAATTCTGGATCTATGTACTGGAAGTGGATGTGTTGTTTTGAGTATAGCTAAGAAGTTCCCAAAAAATGATTTTATTGGATTAGACAAATCTAACTTTGCAATTGAAGTAGCAGAAAAAAACTGTCAACTATTAAATCTAGATAATGTACAATTTTTAAAAAAGGATATGTTTAAAATGGAAATCAACCAAATCGATTTGTTGCTATGTAATCCACCGTATCTTGCAAAAAATGAAATCGAAAGCTTAGATGAGTCAGTAAGAAATCATGATCCAGAAGCTGCATTAACGGATTTTGGCGATGGAACATCCTTTTATAAATTCTTGATTTTAAATTTTCAATCTCTGATGAGTAAAAATGGTACAATGCTCATAGAGTTACCTCACTCACCTGTCACCAAGCACATTGAATTATTTAATAAAGAATTCAATAAAAATAATTATACTTTTCTAAAAGATTTTGAAGGAAAAAATAGAGTAATTAAGATATATTAAGAACGTATGAAAAGCGAATTTATTCATCTCCATAACCACTCCGATAATAGCTTATTAGACGGTGCACAGAATATTCCATCAGTTTTGGAAACCATTTATGACTTGGGAATGGACTCTGTGGCACTTACGGAACATGGGAATCTATTTGGAGCTATTTCTTTTTATAAAAAAGCTAAAGACAAAAATATTAAACCTATTATTGGTTGTGAAGTTTATGTAGCCAAAGGTAGCCGCTTTCAGAAAGACAGATCAAGCGGAATGGGTCAATATAACCATCTTGTATTAATAGCTCAAAACTATCAAGGATACAAAAACCTAATGAAGATCGTTACTCACGGTTATCTGGAAGGTTTTTATTACAAACCAAGAATTGATACTGAAATATTAAAAAAATATAATGAAGGTATTATATGCCTTTCAGCTTGTTTGAAAGGAATACTGCCTGAAACATTGATTTATAACGGCATAGATGCAGGTAAAAAAGTGGCTGAGGAATACTCAAGTATTTTTCCAGGAAGATATTATATAGAGCTTCAAAATCATGGCATTCCTGAAGAACTTCAAAATATTCAGCTAGCAACCAAGTTAGCAAAAGAAATGAATTTGCCAATAATAGCTACTAACGATGCCCACTACGCTAAGAAAGAACATTACAAAGCTCATGATGTACATATTTGTATTGGAACTGGAAAGCAACTATCAGATAAAAATAGATTGAAATATCCTGGAAATGAATTTTATTTTAAATCGCAAGATGAGATGTTTTCTCTATTTAAACAGTTTCCACAAGCGCTTGAAAATACAAGAACTTTAACAGATTCAGTTAATTTAGAAATACCAATGGAGGATTATCATTTACCATGGTATACAATTCCTGGAGATAAAAAATCGAAAGATGTTGATGATCACTTAAAATTATTGTGTACTGCTGGGCTAAGAAATAAATATGATGGAACTAATGCCCAAATAAACGAAAGACTCGATTATGAGCTATCTGTTATAAAAAAAATGGGTTTTGCCAGCTACTTTTTAATTACGGCTGATTTTGTACAGTATGCAAAAAAAAATAAAATTCCAGTAGGTCCAGGTAGAGGATCTGCTCCTGGAAGCTTGGTTTCATATGCTTTAGATATTACAAATATAGATCCGTTGAAACATAATCTGATTTTTGAAAGATTCCTTAATCCAGATAGGATTAGTATGCCTGACATTGATATTGATTTCTGCGTAGAAAGAAGAGGGCAAGTAATAGATTATTTAAAAAGTATTTATGGAGAAGATTCGGTAACACAAATTATAACTTTTGGTAAGATGAATGCTAGAGCAGTAATTAGAGATGTAGGAAGAGTAATGAGCTATTCATATTCTGAGGTAGATAAAATAGCTAAAATGATTCCTGAAGGACCTAAAGTAACACTCGATAAAGCACTAAAACAAAATTCTGACTTACGAACTGTATCTCAGACCAATTATAAAGAGCTTATAGATAATGCAAAGGTTCTTGAAGGTATGACCAGACATGCGTCCATACATGCTGCAGGTGTTGTTGTTGCTCCTGACGATCTTACAGATTTTGTACCATTATACAGATCATCTCAAGGAGATGTTACAACACAATATGATATGAAAGAATTGGAGTCGATAGGCCTATTAAAAATGGATTTTCTTGGCTTACGGAACCTAACTGTAATAGATAGAACAGTTGATTTAATAAAAAAGAGATTTAACAAAGATATTAATATTGATGATATTGATATGGAAGATTCAAAAGTATATAAACTTTTTGCAAAAGGACTTACGGTGGGCATTTTCCAATTTGAATCAGCAGGCATGAGAGAATTTTTAAAAAAATTGAAACCCAAAGGACTCGACGGCCTAATAGCAATGAATGCTTTATACAGACCTGGTCCAATGCAGAACATTGATAAATATATTAAAAGAGCGCATGGAAAAGAAAAAGTTGAATACGTACATCCCCTATTAGAAGAGGTTTTAAAAGAGACTTATGGCATTATAGTGTATCAAGAACAAGTTATGCAAATAGCAAATATTATTGCTGGGTTTACATTATCTGAAGCAGATGAGATGAGAAGAGCGATTGGTAAAAAAATTAGATCTTTAATGGATAAAATGGCTGAAAAATTTATCAAGGGTTCAATTAAAAATGGCCTCTCTAAAGCTAAAGCAAAACAAATTTTTGATTTAATAGATAAGTTTGCTCAATATGGTTTTAATAAAAGTCATTCTGTAGCATACTCATATATAGCATACCAAACTGGCTGGCTCAAGACGCACTACACAGCTGAATTTATGTCAGCTAATTTGACTAGTGAGATGAATAACACTAATAAAGTTGTTGTTCTAATTAATGAATGCAGGAAGCTTAGTATAAAAGTTCACTCTCCTGACATAAACAAATCAGGTATAAATTTCGAGCCTTTAAATGATAAAGAAATTTCTTTTGGATTAAATGCTGTAAAAAATGTAGGGGTTAAAGCATTAGAACAATGCGTTGAAGTCAGAGCTAAACACGGTGAATTCAAATCAATTTTTGACTTTATTTCAAAAGTAGATCAAAGATTAGTAAATAAAAAAGTTCTTGAAAGTTTAATTCTAGCAGGAGCATTTGATTCGATAAACAATAACCGTGCTCAGCTGTATGAAGCTATAGATATTGCAGTAAATTATGGTCAACAGATTGATAAGCAGTCAAATAAAGATCAAATAAATCTTTTTGGAGAAGAAGAAAATTTAATTAAAGTTCCTAAGCTACCAATTATTGAAGATTGGGAAAATCAGGAAAAATTATCCAAGGAAAAAGAAGTTCTTGGATTATATGTATCTGGTAATCCTTTAATTAAATTTGCTGATACCATAGAAGAATTAAGTAATTATGATTTTTCCGATAAAAAAATAATTAAAGAAAACTCAATTATAAAAATCGGGGGTGCAATTACCAATTTTAAACTCCATTTCGATAAGAAAAATCAGCAAATGGCTTTTTTTAATTTAGATTGTTTAGGCGGACAGGCCGAAGCGATAATTTTTCACGATGCTTTTGATAAATATAAAGAAATAATAAAGGATAATAATATTGTATTTCTAGTTGGGCATACTTCCTCTCAAAATGATTTTGCAGATTTAAAATTAATTGTCGATGAAGTGGTACCCATAAATCATGCCAAAAAAGTTTTAAAATTAAATGAGGTCAATATTAGGTTACCAAAAAATTCATCCAAAGACTTAATGAATGACATAGTCGATCTCGCTAAGAGTAATTCAGGAGATCATTCATTTATAGTTCATATTCCATCTGAAAAAGGAAGTGAACGAAAAATTGTTTCCAAAAAAATGAAGGTTTCCAATAATAACCAATTTCTTATTTTATTAAGGGATTTATTAGGGGAATCAAACGTTTGGATTGATTAAATTATAGTTTATGAACATAAATCCACCAATTAGAATACTTATGGCAAAACCAGGTCTTGATGGCCACGATCGTGGTATAAAAGTCTTAGCAGCTGCTTACAGAGATGCTGGTATGGATGTCATTTATTTAGGTTTAAGACAAACACCTGAAAGCGTAGTTAAGGTGGCAATTCAAGAAGGTGTGGATGTTATAGCTTTATCTATATTATCTGGTGCACACATGACAATATTCTCAAAAGTTATGGATCTCATAAATAAAAATAAGCTTAAAAATGTTTTAGTTACAGGAGGAGGAATAATTTCTGAGGAAGATAATAATGAGTTATCTAAAATTGGTGTTGGGAAACTATTTGGCCCAGGTACGCCTGTTAAGGAATCATTAAATTATATAGAAACTTGGGTTAGAAAAAATAGAAGATGATTACAAATATTACAACAGCTTATTTAAAAGCGGAAAAAGCTTTTGACCAAAAAAAATTTGGTGAGGCAAAAAAAATATTGATAAATGTAATAGATCACGACAAAGATTTTTACTCTGCTTACTTACTATTATATAAGCTGTATGACAAAGAAAACTCGCAGAAAAAGAATTCAATTTATAAAGAGTTGCAACGTTTAAATCTTGATTTAAACATTGACTATAAACCCTTAAAATTAAAAGCTAAGAAAAAAATCCGAAATCCAAAAATAGCTACCTTATCATTGGTAAAATTAATGATTTTACAGGGAAAGATGTTACAGGCAAAAAAAAGTTTGAAATCAATTATAAAGCTTTCAAAAAATAAAAAGGATATTGCAGGTGCTAAAGAAATTTTAAGAGGTCTAAAAGGAGAATAAGTGAGTTTAGAATATTTTAAAAGAAGACAAGATAAACTAAAAAATAAGTTAGCAAATGAAGGCATTGATGGAATGCTTGTCACCAATTTAGTACACATACGATACCTTTGCGGCTTTACCGGCTCAAGCGCAACGCTGCTTGTTATGCCTGAGGAATTAATTTTTATAACCGATGGTAGGTATGTATTTCAATCAGAAAATGAGGTAAAGGGAGCAAGAGTTATCATTGATAGTATTTCACATTTTGAAGTAATTAAAAATCAACAAGTGTTAAAAAATGAATCAGTAATTGCTTTCGACGGAAATAACGTTACACATCAAAGTTTCCAAAATATATCAAAAATTTTATCTCATGTTAAACTTAATAATATTAACGGTATGATTGAAAAAATGGCAATGTTTAAAGATAAAAAAGAAATAGAAGCAATTAAAACGGCTGTAGAAATTACAGACAGAGCTTTTGCGGAAGTATTTCCAATGGTAAGAATAGGTGTTGAAGAAAAGGCTATTGCTAATAAATTATCTTTTCTTTACAGACAGTATGGAGATTCAGATTCAGACGCTTTTGCAGCTATAGTTGGAACTGGACCAAATTCAGCAAAGCCTCATCATAAACCTACAGACAGAAAAATTGGACCAGGAGAACTATTGGTTATTGATTCTGGAGCAAAATTTGCAGGATACCATGCAGATATGACACGATCTTTTGCAACAAAAGGTTATTCAGATGAGCAAGAAGCCATCTATAATATTGTGCTAGAAGCTCAAACAAAAAGTATTGAAGGTATTAAGGCAGGAGTCTCTTGTAAAGAAATAGATTCAATAGCACGTAATCATATAGATAATGCAGGATATGGGAAATATTTTGATCATGGTTTAGGTCATTCGTTAGGATTGGAAATTCATGAAGATCCAAGATTTAGCAAGGTTAGTAAAGATATCCTTGATGTCAATTATGTTATGACCGTAGAGCCAGGTATATATGTTAAAAATGTAGGTGGGGTAAGAATTGAAGACGATATTATTGTGAAAGAAAATGGTGCAAAAATTCTTAATAAGACATCAAAAGAATTTCAAATTATTTCATAATGACATATAAAATAGTATTTGTTGCTTTATTCTTATTAACAGGTTGTGTTGAAAATCTAATTAATATATCCATTCTTAATGATGGTAGTTATGTAGTCAAGTATACTTCGATTGGTAATAAAAGTGACCTAATTGATATTGATTTTAAACACCCTGAAAATGATAACACTCTTGAATGGATTACTAGCCTTATTAACAATACTGATTCAGAAAATGAAAACATTTGGGAAAAAGAAACTATTTTAAGCTCACCTACAAAACAGAAATTAGTATTTACTAATTCATCTAGCCTACAATATGATATAGATGTACGTAAAAAATCCTTCTTTCTTTGGACAAACTATTATTTTAGCTCGAATTTTAAAAATCTGGAAATAGACAAAAAATATCCTGAAATAGGTCAATATCTAAATATTGATCAGGAAGATATAGATTGGATGATTCCAGTAAAAAGATATATTTTTTTAAAAAGCATTGAAATTTATAGCGAAAAGTATACACTTGATCAGCTCACAGTTGAAAGATTAGATAATCAATTAAACACATATATCTCATATATTGAAGAGAAAAAACTTGAGAAAGATTTGAGCATAAATGCATCTACAGTTTTTTTTGATGCTATTATGCCAATCGAAAATCAACTGCCATCAAGATTTATTAGTGAAATGACTATGATTATCAACAAACTAGAAAAAGAGTTTGAAAAAAATACTTCATTGATGTCAGATAACTTTACATTTAGCGTTATTATACCTGGTAATGTTAAAGATTCCAACGCTAACAATGAAATTAGCGATAATGGCTCATTATATTGGGAGTTTGATTATAATGATATTGCAACAAATAGCTTCAATATGTATGCACATTCAGTAGTTATTAATAAATTATTGGTCCAACTTTCACTTTTAATATTTTTATTATTTTTTATAAAGGTTTTATGGAAAAACAAACAAAAAAAAGAATAGACGATCTTATAGATCAAATTAATAACCATAATTACGCATATTATGTATTGGATGATCCGCAACTTACAGATAGTGAGTACGATCATCTTTTTCGTGAACTTGAGATACTTGAAAAAAAGAATCCAAGTTTGGTTTTACCTACCTCCCCAACACAAAGAGTAGGACATGCAGTTAGCAGTGATCTCCAAAGCTACAATCATGAGGTCCCAATGCTATCACTCTCAAATGCTATTAATAAAAACGAAATAGAGGAATTTTATAAACGTATTTTAAAATGGTTTAAAAACAAAAATATTGATTTTGTAGCAGAGCCAAAAATTGACGGCCTAGGCGTTTCATTAATTTACAAAAATGGAATTCTTGAAAAAGCACTTACAAGAGGTGACGGGTTTAAAGGAGAAGATATAACTCATAATGTCAAAACAATGCCATCTGTCCCTCTTATGTTGCGTGACACAAGAAATGAAATACCATCCTTTATAGAAGTTAGAGGAGAGATTTATATGTCGATTTCAGATTTTGAAAAATTAAATAATCGTAGGAAAAATGCAGATGAAAAATTATTTGCAAACGCTAGGAATGCAGCTGCAGGAAGTGTTCGCCAATTAGATCCAAAAATTACTGCATCGCGAAACCTATCTATTTTTTGTTACGAAATAGGCGGAAGTGATAAAATCAATTTTGACAATCAAATTGATATGCTTTCATATTTAAAGTCTGTAGGGTTACCAGTTAATCCTTTATCTAAAAAGGTAAAAAATGGACAGGATATGATTGCATATCATAGAACTTTAGAAAATAATAGATTACGTATCAATTATGAAATTGATGGCTCTGTTATTAAAGTTAACAACTACAAGTTAAGAGAAAGACTTGGACTAAGGGCTAGATCACCGAGATGGGCAATTGCTGCAAAGTTTAAAGCAAAACAAACAGAATCACAATTACTAGCAATAGAATTACAAGTAGGAAGAACAGGTGTTATTACTCCTGTAGCAAAAATTAAAGAGGTAGACTTGTCTGGCGTTATGATATCAAGTGCAACTTTACATAATCAAGATGAAATAGATCGAAAAGATATAAGAATTAATGATTTTGTTTTAATTGAAAGATCAGGAGATGTCATACCAAAAATTACCAAAGTGTTAAAAGAAAAAAGACCAAAAAATGCTAAGAAATTTTCAATCAGCGATTATATTTGGCCGGATCCAAATTGTAAGGTTGAAAGAATAAAAGATCAAGCAGCATTTAGGTGTTTAAATCCCAATTGTAAATTAAGAGTAACGGCAATGTTAGAACATTTTTGTTCTAAAAATGCAATGAATATTGAAGGAATGGGTCCAAAAATTGTTGAGCAGCTGCTAAATGAAAATTTAATAAGTAGCGTAGATGATATATTCCGTTTACAATATGAAGATTTAGTGGTTTTAGAGCGATTTAAAGATAAATCAGCAATAAATCTTATTAATTCAATTAATAATGCAAAACAGACAACCTTCCCACGTTTCGTTTTTGGCCTAGGTATACCTAATGTTGGACAACATATATCAAAAGTAATAGATAGATATTGTAATTCCTCAATTGACAACCTCAGACAATTAAAGGTAGAAGAAATGGAAGAGATTGATGGAATTGGTTCAACAGTAGCAGATGCTATAGAAAATTATTTTAAAGATAAGGAGAATGATAAAATTGTTAATAAATGTTTACAAAATGGTGTAAATATAATTCCTACGTTATTTAATAAATCTAATCAGAAAATGTTAAATAAAAGAATTGTTATAACAGGAAGTTTTGAAACCTTATCAAGAAGCGATTTAAAACTTAGGTTAGAAAATAACGGCGCTACAGTTACATCAACAATATCCAGCAAAACCTCAGCACTAATTGTAGGGCAAAAACCAGGATCAAAATTAAGCAAGGCAAAAAAATTTAATATTCCAATAATCTATGAACAGGAATTACAAAATTTTTTAGATAAGAATTAAAATCTATTTTAAATGAATAACTATTTATAAAATTGATGAATTAAATGAAAAATAATTCAGCCATAAAAATAATCAATTTATTCAAATCTTATGTAGATGTAAAAGCTCTAAAAGGAATAGACTTAGAAATAAAACAAGGTGAATTTTATGGGTTGCTTGGTCCTAACGGTGCTGGTAAATCAACAACCATAAACTCAATTACAAGCTTGGTTAAACCTTCAAAGGGATCAATTGAAATCTTTGGTAAAAATATTGAAGAAGATTTTAGATATGCTAGATCAAAAGTTGGTATTGCACATCAGGAAGTGAGTCAAGATTTGTTCTTTCCTCTTGAACAGCTTTTATATTTTCAAGCAGGTTTTTATGGTGTTCGCAGAAATAATGCGAAGGAAAGAATTGAATACCTATTAAATAAACTAGGCTTATCAAAGCATCGTTCGAAAAAAATGAGAGAATTATCTGGAGGTATGAAAAGAAGACTACAAATTGCTAAAGCCTTAGTACATGATCCAGAGATTATTATTTTAGATGAACCAACTGCTGGTGTAGATGTTGAGTTGCGTCATGATTTATGGATATATTTACAAGAGTTACATAAAGAAGGAAAGACTATCTTATTAACTACGCACTACATAGATGAAGCTGAATTATTGTGTGAGAAAGTAGGTATTATTGATAAAGGTAAATTGATTGTTGAAGATTCAGTAAATAATCTAAAAAAAATGGTAAAAAACTCATCTATCGAAATTCAATTGAAAGATAGTTTGGTAGTTAAACCCAAATTCTTAAATGATTATGAGCATTATATAAAAGATAAAAAAATTAATATTACTTCAGAAACACCTAATGCTGAATTGCCATCATTAATTCTTAAGTTTTCTGAAAATTCAATTAAAATTGAAGATATCCATATTCCTCAAACCTCTCTCGAGGATGTTTTTTTAGATTTAACAGGAAGAAAAATAAATGATTAAGAATTGGGTAGGATTTTACACCTTGTCTTCAAGAGAAATCATGAGGTTTTTCTCTGTTTGGAGACAAACAATCATTCCAGGTATTGTAACTACACTATTATACATTTTTGTCTTTGGTGTAGCTTTAGAAAATAGAATAACTGAAATCGGTGGCGTATCATACAAAATATATATTTTACCAGGACTTCTAATGATGAATGTAATAACAAATGCAACTGCCAATTCTGCTTCATCAATGTTACAAATGAAATTATTGCAAACTTTACCTGAACTTCTTATTACTCCTTTATCAAGCTTAGAACTATCTTTGTCATTTATTATTGGGGGAGCTATAAGAGGTTTTGTAAATGGGGTACTAATTCTTTTAATTTGCTGGCTTGCAGGAATGCCAATTTTGAATCTTCCCCTTACACTCTTATTTATCTTTTTAGTTGCTTGGTCTTTTTCAAGTTTAGGTCTCTTTGTAGGGCAATTATCTGATTCATGGGATCAGTTAGCACTAATTCAAAATTTTGTCATTACACCTTTTAGTTTTTTAGGCGGAATATTTTATTCAATTAAAATGCTACCTAATTGGGCTATGACTTTAAGCCAAGTAAACCCTATATACTATGCAATCAGTGCATTGAGAGAAGCTACATTAGGAGTTTCTGATGCATCATTTATAACATCAACATTATTTCTTATCATTTTTACAATAGCTACAACAGTCATAGCAGTACAATTAATGGCAACTGGGAAAAAAATAAGGTTTTAATTTTTATTTTATTGAATTAAAATAAGCCATGCAAAATTTGAAAAAGGCTATCCTGTTTTTAGAGGATGGCCTTTTTTTTAATGGAAAAAGTTTAGGTAGCCTTGGTGAAACTTCCGGAGAAGTGTGTTTTAATACTGGAATGACAGGGTATCAAGAAATTCTAACTGACCCTTCCTACGCAAAGCAGATGATTGTTATGAGTAGTCCACATATAGGGAACTATGGAACTAATAACCATGATAAAGAATCTAATAAAATATTTGCTACTGGGTTTATAATCAAAAGCGACTCATTACAGCCATCAAACTGGAGATCGGAAAGTTCTTTAAAAACATTTTTATCAGAAAATAAAATAGTCGGCATCCAAGACATCGATACAAGAGCATTAACGATTCATATCAGAAAAAAGGGAGCAATGAGAGGAATTATATCAACCGAAGATTTTGATATTGGTAGTCTAAGAACAAAAATGGAAAATGTTTCTAATATGGAAGGCCAAGATCTAGCAATTGAAGTTGCAAGAAAAGAAAAGATGACATTATGTAATGTAGATAAACCTTTATTTAAAATTGCAGCAATAGATTTTGGAATGAAAAGTAATATATACGATATAATGCTAACTAACGAAGCAGAAGTAGAAATTTTTCCTGCGGATGTAACTTATGAGGAAATTCTTTCTTCAAACCCTGATGGAGTTTTTTTATCCAATGGACCTGGTGACCCTTCGGCCGTGTCTTATGGAATAGAAACTGTTAAAAAACTTTTAGGTAAAAAACCTATTTTTGGCATTTGTTTAGGACATCAAATTTTAGCTCTGGCATTAGGTGCAAAAACATTTAAAATGAAATTTGGGCACAGAGGAATAAATCAGCCAGTTAAAAACTTAATTACTAATCAAGTTGAAATAACATCACAAAATCATGGATTTGCAGTAGAAGAAAAATCTTTACCAAGCAATATCAAGGTTACACATAAGCACTTGAATGATGATACGATAGCAGGTATAAGCTGCAACGAAATATCCGCTTATTCAGTTCAATATCATCCGGAAGCAAGCCCTGGGCCACATGATTCCAGATATGTTTTTAAAGAATTTTTTAATATGATGAGAAAAAATGCCAAAACGTAAAGATATTAAAACAATCTTAGTAATAGGCGCAGGTCCAATTGTAATTGGGCAGGGCTGTGAGTTTGATTATTCAGGTACACAAGCTATTAAGGCTCTTAAAGAAGAAGGTTATAGAGTAGTTTTGATAAATTCTAATCCAGCTACTATTATGACAGATCCACAATTTTCAGATAAAACATATATAGAGCCTATATCACCAGAATATGTCGAAGCAATAATAAAGAAAGAAAATCCCGATGCCATTTTACCAACTGTAGGAGGCCAAACAGCTTTAAATGTAGCAATGAAGCTAGATGAAGAGGGTATTTTAAAAAAATATAATGTTGAATTAATTGGAGCCAATAGAAAGGCTATTGAAACTGCTGAAAGCAGAGAAATGTTTAAGCAAGCAATGATAGAAATTGGATTAGATTTGCCATTTGGGCATACAGTGAATTCGCTAGAAGAGGCAAATAAGCTTTTAGAAAATATTACATTACCAGCTATTATTAGACCATCGTTTACCCTAGGGGGTTCAGGTGGTTCAGTGGCATATAATGAAAAAGAATTTGAAAAGTCAGTGAACAAGGGTTTGAAAGAAAGTCCCACAGATCAAGTTCTGGTGGAAGAATATTTAAACGGATGGAAAGAATATGAACTTGAGCTGATTAGAGATTTAAACGATAATGTGATTATTATTTGTTCAATAGAAAATATTGATCCTATGGGTATTCACACTGGAGATTCGATAACTATTGCACCTGCCATGACATTAAGTGACAAGGAGTTTCAGATTATGCGAAACGCTGCAATAAAATGCATACGTAAAATCGGAGTTGATACAGGAGGATCAAACGTTCAATTTGCAGTCAATCCAAAAGATGGAAGAATGGTAATTATTGAGATGAATCCTAGAGTAAGTAGATCTTCAGCGTTGGCATCAAAAGCAACAGGTTTTCCAATCGCAAAGATAGCAGCAAAGCTTGCTGTAGGATATTCATTAGATGAACTCAAAAATGATATTACAAATCGAACACTAGCCGCCTTTGAACCTACAATTGATTATATAGTAACAAAATTACCTAGATTTGATTTTGAAAAATTTTCGTCTGCTTCAGGGAAATTAGGTGTTCAAATGCAATCTGTTGGAGAGGCAATGGCCATTGGAAGGACATTCAGAGAATCATTTCAAAAAGCTTTTCGTTCATTAGAACTTAATTTACCAGGTTTTGAAACAAAAGATCCTAGAGCTGAAGATGATGATATTAGAAGATTTAGAGAACTTGATATAAAATCATTAAATGATGGTAGTGCATTTAGAATGTTAAAGGTAAAGGAAGCTATTAAACAAGAATATTCAATTGAAGAAATCCATAAGAATACTGGAATTGATCCTTGGTTTTTGAGGGAGATTGCTGAAATTGTAAAAATTGAAAAAAACTTCTCATCAATTGAAAATCTAGAGCTCCTTAAGAAGAATGGATTTTCGGATATGCAAATTGCAAATCTTAATAATATTTCAGAAAAAGAAGTAAAAGAAATTAGAATGAAAAGAAATATTAAACCCGTTTATAAGGTTGTCGATACTTGCGCAGGAGAGTTCGAAGCTGAAACACCATACTCTTACTCAACATATGAATCTCAAAATGATCTAGAACCCCTTAAAGGTAAAAAAATTATAATTTTAGGTGGAGGGCCCAATAGAATTGGACAAGGTATAGAGTTTGACTATTGCTGTGTGCAAGCAGTTTTTGGTTTAAGAAAAGCCGGTTTTAAATCAATAATGGTTAATTGTAATCCTGAAACAGTATCAACAGATTTTGATTTAGCAGATAGACTATACTTTGAACCAATCACTTTTGAAGATATTATGAATATAATTGATTTTGAAAAACCAGATGGTGTATTTGTACAATTTGGAGGTCAAACACCATTAAAAATTGCTGATCAACTGCATGAAGCTGGTGTGAAAATATTTGGGACTTCCTCGCATAGTATAAATCTCGCAGAGAATAGAGAGGAATTCGCTAAAATTATTAAAAAACTAAATATTTTAACCCCTCAATATTGTATAGCAAAAAATTATGATGATATTTACAGTTATGCTGAAACTGCTAATTTTCCTGTACTTGTAAGACCAAGTTTTGTTTTAGGAGGAAGAGCGATGCAAATCGTTTATTCAAAAGAGCAACTAGTTGACTATGTTTTTAGGTCTGCTGAAGCAACTAGTGATCATCCTATATTAATAGACCAATTTATTGAAAGCGCCTTTGAGTTTGACGTTGATGCTTTAAGTGACGGTGAAAATATATTTGTAGCAGGAATTATGCAACACATTGAAGAAGCTGGAGTGCATTCAGGAGATTCATCATGTGTCTTGCCCCCTTATGAAATGTCTGAATCTGTAAAAAGAGATATTGTCGAAGTAACTCGTAAATTGTCTTTAGAATTAAAAGTAGTTGGCCTAATCAATTTACAATTTGCTGTTAAAGATAATAAAGTTTATGTATTAGAGGTAAATCCTAGATCAAGCAGAACAGTTCCATTTGTGAGTAAGTATAGCAATATTCCGTTGGCAAACATAGCTGCACAAATATCTACTGGTAAAAAAATAAAAGATTTTGACCTATTTAAAAATGATTTTGATCACTTCGCTGTTAAAAAAGCAGTTCTACCGTTCAAAAAATTTAAGAACGAAAAAGTATTTTTAGGCCCAGAGATGAAATCTACCGGTGAAGTAATGGGCATTGATAATGATTCAGGTAAAGCATTTTTGAAAGCAATGAAATCGGACGGCTATAATGTTCCAAAGTCTGGCACAGCATTTCTTTCAGTGAACGATACAGATAAAACAAAACTGGTTCCAATTGCACAAAAATTAACACAACTTGGTTTTAGTCTTCTAGCTACAAAAGGCACTAATAACTTTTTAAACAAAAATAAAATAAAATGTGAAGAGATATTTAAAGTGGGCGAAGGAAGACCAAATGTTGTTGATGAAATACTAAATGATAATATTCATTTAGTTGTAAATACTCCGGAAGGACCTCAATCTAGATTTGATGAAGAAGCTATCGGAAAAACATCGGTAATGAAAAATGTCTTAACAATAACAACCTTATCGGGTGCGAGAGCTACTATTGATTCAATGAGACATTTAAATGAGATCAGTGTAAAAGCTTTACAGGAATATTTTGAGTAGTTTTTAGAGTTTTAAATATTTGCTAAATTATTTGTAAGATTCAATGTCTGGACAAACACAGAAAAAATTTCTATCTCCAAAAGCATTATTTATTCTTGAAACATAAGGCCAAAATTTATTTTCTTTGACCCAAGTTGATGGGAATACAGCTTTATCTTTCGAATATGGATGAGACCAATCTTCACATAAATCTTTTATAGTATGAGGGGCATTTACAAGAACGTTATCTTCTTTAGATACTTTTCCATTTTCAATATCTTTAATTTCTTTTCTAATAGAAATCATTGCATCACAAAATTTATCTAACTCTGATTTTGATTCACTTTCAGTTGGTTCAATCATCAGGGTTCCAGGTATAGGCCATGACATCGTAGGAGCATGAAAACCATAATCAACTAGTCTTTTTGCAATATCTTCATTAGTAATATTAGCTGAATTCTTAAACTCTCTACAATCAACTATAAATTCATGAGCATTTAAACCACTATTACCTTTATATAAAATTGAGTAATCACTCCCGAGCCTTTTTGCCATGTAATTTGCGCTTAATATAGCTACTTGAGATGCTTTTAATAATCCTTTTGCAGCCATTAATTTCATATATATATATGAAATTAATAAAATACTTGCACTCCCAAAAGGTGATGAAGAAACAGAATACGTATAGTTTTTATCAATAAAGTTATGTTTTGGTAAATGGGGCTTTAGTTTTTCATTTACGCAAATAGGGCCCATTCCAGGACCGCCTCCACCGTGAGGAATACAAAAAGTTTTATGTAAGTTAATATGCATTACATCAGCTCCAAACTTGCCTGGCTTACACACTCCAACCATTGCATTAAGATTAGCACCATCCATGTAAACCATTCCGCCATTACTGTGTATTAATTCACAAATTTCATCAATATTATGTTCAAATACACCGTGGGTGGATGGGTACGTTACCATAAGCGATGATAGTTTATCTCCAGCTTCAGATACTTTACTGCTTAAATCTGCAAAATCAATATTACCATTATCATCGCACTTTACAATAACAACTTTTAATCCAGCCATGATAGCACTAGCTGGATTTGTTCCATGAGCTGACTCTGGAATTAAACAAATATTCCTATCGTCACCATTTGATTTGTGATATTCTCTTATGCTTAATAAACCAGCATATTCACCCTGGGCACCCGAGTTTGGTTGAAATGAAACTGCATCAAAACCAGTTACTTTATATAACATCTCCTCAAGATCATTGATTATTTTTTTATAGCCGTTTGCTTGTTCAGTTGGGGCAAAGGGATGTATTGAATTAAATTCTGGCCAACTAATAGGGATCATCTCAACCGTTGCATTAAGTTTCATTGTACAAGACCCTAATGGTATCATACTATAATTAAGTGACAAATCCCTTTTTTCAAGCTTATTAATATATCGCAACATTTCAGTTTCAGAATTGATGCTAGTAAAAATTGGATGTTTTAAAGTTTCACTATCACGATTTGGATGAAAAACTTTATGTTCACATCCACTTTTCCCTCCTATATTAAAAATCTCTGCAATCTCTGCAATTTCAGATGAATCAGTTTTCTCATCAAGAGATATACCAATTAATCCATCATCGTGATACATAAAATTATATTTTTTTTCCAACGCTCTTTGCTTTAAATCCTCAAGGTCGGTTTGGTTTAATTCAACAGACAACGTATCAAAATATAAATTGCCATGAGTTTTTATTTTGTGCCCATTTTTCTCAATTTTTTTTGCTAAATCTCTAGTATGTAGATGTATTTTACTTGCTATTTCGTGAAGTTTTTTAGGACCATGAAACAGAGCATACATACCTGAAATAATTGCTAAAAGCACTTGTGCAGTACATATATTTGAAGTTGCTTTTTCTCTTCTAATATGTTGTTCTCTAGTTTGTAGAGTTAACCTGAATGCCTGGTCTCCTTTTCGATCTTGTGATACTCCTACAATTCTTCCTGGTATATCACGTTTAAACTCTTCGCTTGTGCACATAAAAGCAGCGTGAGGTCCTCCATAACCTAATGGAACACCAAAGCGTTGACTATTTCCAACTGCAATATCACCATTAAAAGACCCCGGAGAGCTAAAAAGTTGTAGACACATCAAGTCTGAAGCAAAAATTACTTTACAATTTTCTTTATGAGCTGAATCAGTAACTTTTTTATACTCTTCAGGCTCTGCAATATGACCAAACCTATTTGGATATTGAACTATACAACCAAATGCATTCTTAAATTTAAAATTATCGAATGATGTTACTTCAATTTCAATATCTAAGGGTTCAGCTCGAGAAATAATAACATCTATTGTTTGCTCGAAACATGTTTCGTCAACTAAAAATTTATTTGAATCACTTCTATTTTTTCTGTAAAGCATAAGCATAGCTTCGCTTGCTGCTGTACCTTCGTCAAGAAGTGAAGCATTAGCTATTGGCAAATCACAAATTTCTGTAATCATAGTTTGATAGTTTAACAAGGCTTCTAATCTGCCTTGTGAAATTTCAGGTTGATAAGGAGTATATTGTGTATACCATCCTGGGTTTTCGAGTATATTTCTTAGTATCACATTTGGTGTAATAGTATCATAATATCCTTGACCAATTAATGATCTAAAAATTGAATTATTTGATCCAATATTTTTTACGTGATCTAGTATTTTTTTTTCAGAAAAATTTTCATTACCAATAGATGTTTCATCAATATCCAAAATATTTTTAGGAACGATTTTCTCTAGTAACTCATTTAGAGAGCTACAACCGAGATAATTGAGCATTTCATCAATCTCAGATTTTGAAGGACCTATATGTTTTCTATGAAATTCAGACATTTTTACGATTTTCCCCTTAATAATAGTACCCCCGGAAGGACTCGAACCTACAACCAAGGGCTTAAAAGGCCCCTGCTCTACCATTGAGCTACGGAGGCAAAACTAGGTTAAAATATAAG
>MDTB01045272.1_pt1 | contig 19130 bp, 18 predicted proteins | sample 811161 | NCBI WGS metagenome assembly MDTB01 (sample SAMN05326650, study PRJNA326480) | marine metagenome | isolation source: seawater | place: Mediterranean Sea | collected 2009
ACTTTTGTGTAACGTACTTTTGTGTAACGTACTTTTGTGTAACGTACTTTTGTGTAACGTACTTTTGTGTAACGTACTTTTACGAACTCATCGTTTCGATAAATGCTTAAAGGGTTTATGTAAACCCTAACTAAATTGACGTAAACTACCGCAAAAATAAGTCTTTTATTGTCCTCTTATCCCAGCGGCGACCACTTCGTTATGTGGGAAACGCGGTACCGGTGGAATTGACTCGAGTACTGATTCCGTAGTACTTTTTTGGATTTTATATGTAAACAGATGGTGAATACGATGGGAACCCCGTCTGACGACAAGCGAATATCGCATTCGAACCCATCCATTGTTGTGAGTGACTTCTGAAAAGATGATAGTGTATTTTCGTCCTGACATTGTCTATGAATACCTCTATGTGCAAACATTCTATTGTTATTATTCTTATAATATGGAGATTTTTCCATTCAGTTTGGAATATGCTCTCGAGGTCTTGTAGAGTTGTGTTCCCCAGTAGATCTTGTGTCGCACAGGTTTTCAGGAGTGTCTGAGCACTCTCTCGCGTTTTGCTCAGCATGTTGGTCGATATGGGTAACTCGATACAAAGAGATCCTATCTTTTGTTCACTTGAATCGGAATCCCTTACTTTATCTATGATCGTATCGATTACGAACGTCAGTACTACATGTACACATTCTCAAGCTGCTGTTCATCTGCAAGTAGAATCTATACTCGGTAAATTTAAGAGCCATACCCCACTGAAAACCACATCATATAGTCTTAGATAAGTGCTCTTCTGACACGCTAATACAATGCCGAGTTGATGTTGGTACATAAATTTTTTGCACGTTTGAGACGCTACCCTTGCAAATAGGACAGAATGTTTGAGAGTGGTTTTTCATGCTTTTGTGACACGACTCACACAAACAGAAATGCCCGCAAGGAATACAACATAATTCAAGAGGTGCGTGGAAACAAACCACGCACCTCGCTGAGATGAACTCTATATCATGTTTTCGTGTTTCTGGATACTTGAACGAAGGTGCAATTTTAGGGTTGCTCGTACACGCCCCCATTCACTTTCTTGGTAGGTGTTCTTTTTGACTTGTACTATATTATGACAGATACAGGGCGACACGTTTTCTTCTCTGAAGTACCGATCTGAGATTCGTAGATTCGTGTTCCTGTTGCCGACCTTAATATTCTGAAGTCATAGATATTACATAATGCATTCACTTTCTTTGTGCAAGTTCTTTTATACGCAGTTCTATAAGTTTGGCCTCTATGTTTTCCACATGCTTTTTGGCCTCTATTAGAAGATCTTCGAAGCGTTTTATTTCTTCCGATATAGGACGTTTAGGTCGTATGCGTAGGCTTGTAAACAATGTAGGAAATGCAGATTTCTTTTCAGTAACATTTTTCATGCGCATAATGTTACTCTCGCTTAGTCGTATGGTATTGCTAGGACTGTTGAACTCTTTAACAACATGAGTCCAATCTGAATGACAGCGGGGCATCTGTATGTGCACGTTTATTTGTGGTTCCACTGCATTGTTAATGATATCGTGAAGGTTTCTCTTTGCTAACTCCTCTTTGATCACAACCAGCTTCATGAGAGTTTTCATGTCCGCACGATGTCTGTAGTTTACGCATATCATTTTGGGTATGAGGCTGGCTAAAGCATTCGTGTAATTTCCACAGCTTGTGAGACAGACTTTTCCTGACAGTACGTGATTTCTCAATTGATACATGTTCTGACAAACAAAGGCAGGGGTAAGGCTCATCATCTCGTAAAGAATACAGCCCAAAGACCAAACATCCGTTCGCGTATCATACCGTTCTCGTTTCAAAACCTCAGGGCTCATGTACAACGGAGTGCCCACCTGGGTCTGACCGTACATCATGTATGATCGCATAATTTTAGCTACACCCACGTCTCCCAGCTTAATATTGCTGTTCCCGTCCAGGAACACGTTCGCCGGCTTCAGATCCCTATGAATCACTTTAATCTTGTGTAGATAGTCTACCGCTACACATAACTGAAGGAAAAAGTTCCATATTTGATTTTCATCCAAACGCTTCCCGGCTTGTTTGCTGGTTTGAAACAGTTTATGGAGGTCCCCATTGATTGCAAATTCAGTTACTATATGGACCGCATTGTCAAGGAAGTATGCGGATTTGAATGCGACTATGAATGGACACCTGTGCGTGGACAACACCCTCATTTCGTTCAGGATGCAGTTCTTTTCATAATGACTACACCTAGTAACTCCTATGCGTTTGATTGCATACAATTTACCACTCGTTTTGTGTTTGGCCTTATAAACAGAGCCGTAAGACCCACGGCCGACTTCTTCCAAAATGTTATACTCCATTCTATGTTGTTTTACAGTCACAAATTAACCGTCAATAGTTCAATAACAAACTCTCTATTACTTTCTAAAAACGGGACAAATTGCATCCGTAGTTTCTATAGGGGGAAATACTACGTATCCATATAGAGTGTGAACGGGAAAGAAGGTGATGTCGGAACCACGTAGTACCAGAAATCCAATAAGGCAGGAAGTCGTTTTATTTTTGAATAGCACACTGCATCGCGAGTTCCCATAAAAAATAAAAGGTTGAGCAGCGTCGATATACCACGTCCCTATACCTTTATCAACAAGATCGTCAAGGGAACGATGCCACGAAACATGAATGGCCATGTACAACCGCTTCATTTCAGAGCGTAGATGCCGCCTGTACTCAGGATGTTTGCATAGTATGCACAATGTTGCGTACATGACGCTCACCCGGATTCTCCGACGGAACATGATCTTGTTGATCACATGGGTGGCTACGCAACACCATTCGTCGTGCCCCAACTCCATGTGACACGCTTGGTCTCTTCCGAGACTCCAGAGACCAAATAAAACAACCGGTACCAAACTAAACAACCGAGACCAAACAGACCATCCATGTCAGCGCCCTTCATCGGAGATTGTGATTTCAGCACACTTTACTTTGCCCCCATCGTGACCGAGAGGTGCCGCAAGAGTGTGTTCGTGTACTGCAACGACAATAACGTGATAACTTTCAACCGTGACGAGACGTGAACAGGGAGGTCATGTTGTCACACGCGTCGAATTTTCGCGCAAATAGGCAGTATTTGCGAATGTTTTCGACATCTGGAAATGTGTCAGGCGTCCACACGATAGGACTAGACGCCCCGATTCGAGGGAATCTGAAAAACGTGCTCATGGAATTGATGAATTCGTCCACTCCATGGCACAATATCAACCACGATCCCAGTAAAACCTCTTCCGGTTGTCCCATTGTCCATTTCGGGTGCTTCTTTTTTGTTTCTTTTACATAGTCTACGAATCGTTGAGCCTCGTGATCGTCGGGGTCGATCAAACGAATTGCTGTTGTAGCATGGCGTCGCGTCAGGACCATGTAATGGGAGTGACATAAAAGATCACATCCCGGAAACAGAATATCTCCCTGTGGCATTCCCTTCCAGTATATTAGAGACACGTTTGCTGGCAGGCGGACAAGAACCTCGTCTGGGCTGTGTAGAGGAATACAGCTTCCAGTGACGACAGTGACGTGTGACACGTCGTTGTTGGATAGGTGATGTTTCATCATGGTCAGTTCTGCGTCTACGGTGCAAAAACATCCCCAACAGGTTGGCATTGTGGGAATGCGTATACACGGATAATTTTCCGCATCATATTTTGAGTGTACACAGCATGAAACTCGATTGTGCTTGAGAAACGGTTCCCATATGTCGGGGTTGTCGATCCTTTTGTACAACAGAAAGCATACTCCCAAGTGAACATTTGGTTCAGCATGAACGGAGAGTTGTGATCCCATATCCAATGGCCACTGCGTTTGTGTGGGATCCCATACGACATCGTTAATGGCCAAAAGGATAGGATTCGTTACTGAAGTGGGGTCCACGCTACGATAAAGCCTCCGACGCGATCGTTTCGTCCGGTAACATCTAGATCTTCTTTTGCGACATGGATTTTTTGAGAGTGACCTGCGGCTTCCACGTTTGCGTTTTCGCGACCTATTCATGAGTTGCGTGAATTGAACGTCCCCTCTGCAGAAGAGGTGTTGACTATGCCACGACTCAAGGGCAAGCGAATCGTACTCGATTTGAAAGAACATGAGCGACTGATTTGTCAATTGCTTAGCGACGCTATAAATGCTTGTGAAGGAAACGTGATACTGCTTTCTTGGTCCGATCGACGTCCTACAACCAAGCACGTTGTGTACCGAGCGACTGATTATCGATTTTCTCCGTCTACTACATTCGATGGGATCGCCTGCAAGTTCAGCGGAAGCGCACTGAACAAAGGTTGTATAGACAGGACACTTGCAAATGGCATTCCCGTAAATCTATTTGCGCCCAAAACAAAAGATCAACATACAATGTTGAATGTCAGGAGCTCGCACAGTAAACAGTATAATATCTTTAGGAAATGCAAGCACGCCAGTGGTTTAACGTTTAGGAACTCACACAAGATGCAATGCACAAAGCAACATGCTGACCTCGATGTAGACTCACAGCTGCTCGTTCAACAGCGCGAGCACAACTGCTTCATCGCATCCGCCAGGCTATACTGCGCACTTTGAAGTCTTTGCCTAGCCAGGTCTGGATCGCTGTCGCACATCGTATAGTAGCGCCAAGACAGTAGTTCGTCCTCGTGCAGGGCCCAGGTTGCCTCGTGTTGTATCTTCAGCTTACAACACAAGGTTAGATTGTGGTATGCCGCAGCGACGTGCAGCGCGGATGTGATACATTCTGCTGCCGGCACCTCGCGCAGCAAATTGACCTCGTATGCTTCAACCATATTGCACTGTTTGGCCTCGCGCTTGCTTGCATCCACGCGCTTATCATGTGGGGAATTCATGGTGGATAAGCTGAGCCCGTGACGAAGTGCCCACCTGACCAATAAACGCTCATTTGCCAGCACCGTCGTGCTTAGGCTAGCAGTGCAGTACTGCCACGCACACGAAGCGTCTACTACCGACATCAGTTTTACAGCCGCTGGGCGCGCAGCGAGCCAATACCAGTCAGCCTGGCCAAAGGTGCCTGTCATGGGGCTGGAACCGCCTGCGTAGGGCTTGAGGAAGACATGCGTTGGATTTGCCATTGCATAGTCGAGTGCGGCCATGATTACAGACGGCCTGGCGGAGGCATCCGCCCCCACGTGTAAATCCGAGCGCATTTGAAGATGGGCGTCATAGTGAACGGCTTTCTGCCGCTCATAAGCACCGACGGCGTCTGAACACATCCGCGCCTTGCTGATTTGCTCCCACCAGCGAGGAAAGGCCTTACTGCACGCGCATGTTATCTGTCGCCGCGTACAGAATGGTGCCTCGTCGCCAACCAAGGACAAACGTACAGGTTGAAGGCTGGTTAGGATGGGCACAAGCACTGCCGGTGGCACTGGATGTGTCAGGCTGGAATTAACGGGCGCGTACTCAGACTCAATCATTCTTGCACGAGAAGAGACGACGGGATGCTTTTTCGGGTGGTCATTGAGCTCCAAAGTAAGAAAGATATCCACTTTGACATTGAGTGCACGGATACTTGTGAGCCACTTTCCGAGTCGTTCCAGTTGTTCCGGACGTCTCAGAGCCGCGCGCAAGTTTGGACCCGTTACTCCGTTCGGCTCGCCGTGGTTAATCAGGCCTGTCAAGCAGAGCGCCAATCGGTGCGGAGGTGCAAGAATAGCGTGGCTTGTGTTGTCTCTGCTTGCCCGTCCAACCGCTCCTGTGAGTGCTCCAAATATCCACAACACACTCAACCGTCTGCCTACCATATCGTTTGCCTCTTGTGCACATTTTTTTTCATCCAAATAAACCATACGAGTGCTCCCGGAAAACTAAAAAGCCGAGAGCGTTTCCTTATCAAAAGATCCCGGTGACTTGTCACTGACGCAGCTCAATGAATGGTTGCTCTTTATGGAAATCTATGCTCGTATACTCTTAAAACATTTTGATTGCATTCATAAGCTACCAAAATGCCGTATTGCTCATTCATGGAAGACTGGGCCAGTCGCAATCGGAACAACCCCTATTACTACCCGGTGTCCACACCACCCTATGATGGTGGAGTCTAATTCAATATCTTACTCATTTGAAAAAAATTGTTTACGCGTTTGGCTTATTCCTCGGGCAAGACGCTCTTAGTGCAGCCTTCCATTCTTCACAATCCTTGGTGAACTGGACAAAGTTTTTGTCGTATCCTCGTGCCACCATCCAGTCTTCGGGAGGGTTTTTCAGGAATGTGTGGACCTTTCCCATATACTTGTGCAACAAGAATGCGCACTTGTCGCATACATGGATGGAGGGTACTCTAGAACGCATTTTAGGTTTGGTCTCCTTACCTCGCTCTTCGTGTGTTGGAGGTATGGCAGGTACTTTATTAAATAGGTCTCACAATATACTCTAAACTAAGATGACCTATCAAACCGGAGATTACGCAAAGGTTGGGTCATCCACCCGTACTTCAATGAGCGCCGAGAATGAGTTCGGATAGGTGCATCTGCCTGTGAAAAAGAAAGTGGTTCGTAAATCAGGTAATGATATGTCACAACAGGATCCAGCACATAAGAAGCAAAGTTGCCTTCGAACACGTTCACAAAGCGACCAGAGCGATCTGACATTGCAATTTGCACAACGCCGCGCATCTGTACGACCGTTGTCCACCATGGCTTGACATGAACGTTTCTAATATCAACAATTTGTGATAATTTTGTGTCGACCATGGAGAGTAAGATTCTGTGAGTCGGGTGGAGAAACAAGGTCATGTACTCGAGGATTTCGCACGGAAGGTCCGAGATGTAAAGTGTCATTGTTTGGTCTCGGGGGCCAAGGTCGGTTTGGTCTGTCCAGTTTGGTCTATGGAGTGGCCGCAAGAGATACTCGACCTTATATGGGAGCACGTGCGTGTATATGTGCGACCCCGAATGATGAAACCACTTCACGTCGAATTGAAACGAAAGGCAGCATATACACTTGTTAGAATACACGGTGTGGGACTATATCAACACTACTACGAGCACCCTTACGGCCAGACGATCCCCTTTCGAACTTGCATCGCCTTTTTGATGAACAAGTATTCTCTGGACTGGATGGTCGATTGTGATGAAAATTTCACATGGCAACCACAGGGATGGATCTTAAAGAAGGGAAGGGCAACCGTCTCATCGCACAGACTGGATACACTATGGAATAATCTAATAGATGTGGTTCCTTCAGACGACGAGTCTCCCGTTTTCCACTGGAAGGGTTCGCCTCCATGGTTTTGGCACCCAGCGGATTTCAAGGATGAATGCATTGAAGAATAAAAAAATGAATATGTGTAACAAACAATGAGTGTAAGTGAGAATCTCGGTAAAATTCACCATCAACAGGCGTTAATGTTGTACGCATTGTCCGGTATATGCCTTGCATTAGGGGACCGTAGATTCAAAGAGGGATCATTTTCACTTTCAGGAAAGACTGGATATTATGCATTTTTGTGTGTGTTGATACTATTCATGAGATGGATGCGAAAACAAATTCCGTTGAAGGATTAACAGATATGAATGTCCTCCTCGGATGAGTATTTCACTGCGGAAGAAGAGGAAGAAGATGTGAAAACATTGGAACGGGAAGAATTATACATACAGGAGTTGGGGTTTTACTTGCATATTACTGAAGACGGTACACGATGGTATCTTCCCATATGCATCAGTCCACCAAAAAATGAGACTCTACCGTTTATTTTTGACGGTTGTCCACTTCATTGTACTTATTCAACGGTGGTGCACACGTGGAACACGGCCTTCCCATAGGATTCCCCCCCTTCGCACGCAGGGTACGGCGATTTATTTTTTTTCACAAACGATCCAATGATCACCAGAACACACAGTGCCAAGCAGAGTTGTAGACTGAATTTGCTTTCACAAGAAATGAGAACTCCGACAATGACACCGACTACAAACAAGTACATATTTACACGCATTCTCAAAAAAAACTTGTGACTCCCGTGAATCTCACCTTTTTGAAGCATTTCGGCAATTTCATGTCTTTGGGGAACGTCAGGGACGGTAGAGGTGCCACAAGCTTGAGGATGGGAAGTGGAGTTTCGTCTACCTCCTCTACCTCATTGGCATCGATGGAAAGGAGGGCAAAAGGATTAGGCATTTCGTTTGGTCACCACTGAATAGGTTTGGTCTCTTACAGCTCCTCCTTGGTCTTCAAGACCGTGGACCCGAATGGGACATTCGCGTCGATGTCGGTTCTCGCCGTAACACTCATCGTTAGCCAGACAAAACTTCAATATCGCCTCCCCCATGTGCACAACTGTGGAATGTTTTACATAGACCAAGATTCGAAGATTCCCAAGCCAATCACACAATAATCACCTATCATACGTACCTTTGTCCTGTTTCATGACAATACATTGGCACAATTCCATGAAAACAGGGGCGGTGTCCCATTCTATTTATTCGTAGGCAGCAAAGACCATATAAGGTGTGTACAAACCAGAGAGAACTTAGAATCAAGGGAGGACCTTTCTAACGGAACTATAACATTTGTTATAAATGGAAACCTGTTCCTACAGGCGGTACAGACTGAAACAGCCACAACTTTCAAACCGGTAGAAACAAAAGACCTATTTACAACAAATGATTATTATGAAGGCAAGAACAAGCTCATACATAGACTTGTTTCGTGTCGGTACAAATACAATGTGCATGTACAAAGTGTATTACACCCATCATATCAACATCCGGAAGAAGTATATAGAATAAAAGGGGTACCGAATGACGGACCTTTGTGGTTTCTCAACGGCTGGAACGACGTTGCACCTGCGGATTCTCCCGACAGGAAGTCATTGCAGCTAAAAAAGCTTTTAGCGTCACTATATCTATCATCCACCACAAGCAAAGAAGGTGATGAAGGTGCAGAAGAAGAATGGGTCGAACTGGATGATTTGGAAGCCGTGAAAACAAAAAGTGAAGAAGATGCAGAAGAAGCGGGCTCGAGCAGTACACGATAAGTCGTTGCATAGACTCTCGGAGGATGGTTGCTCAACGAGACAAAGTGATTTCTTTATTTTGACTGGTTTCATACATTTCTGTGAAGATCTCTTCAACGGGTGTAATGTCGCCGTGCATGAAAGTATTAACCACTCCGAAACTAAACCCGTTGAAGCGTACAGGACCCATGCTGCATTTCAGAAACAGCTTAAATTCACCCTCCATATTCTGCAGAAAATTTTGCTTTGACTCCTTCGTTACGCATCGACCGTGCAACCTAGTACAGGGACCGCTACCCGTCATCCTCGACCATAAACCACATTTTTTTGAGCAGACATCGAGAAACTCTTCCGCGACATGTATGACCGATGAAAAACCTGCTGGGTATCTGTCCTGAAAGATTTCGGGAATAAACCTCCCTTCTTTGAAGTATTGTTCGAGATCAACTTTGTTGTTAACTAGATAGCGGATTCTAATGATAAATAAGTTCGATACTGCTTCGTCATTCTTCACCCTAAATCTGCCCCCTTTTCTGAGAAAGCTCGCAATTTTTCTATAATGCTCCACCCACTTCGGATCACCCTTATAGTGATCACAAACTTTTTGAACATCATTAACACACTCCATTGTTGTAAAAGTCCCCACCGTTGCACCATATTTATACTGTCTGCGGGGTACCCGTTTTGTATTACGAGAGTTTCGACGAGAATTTCGACGAGAGTTTCGAGAGTTTCGACGAGAGTTTCGAGAGTTTCGACGAGAGTTTCGACGGGTCATTTGTTTAATACCACCTTTTTTTCACACTACGTCGTCCGGCTGCCGCACGTACTGGCGTCCTCGCTTGGACCCTTTTTGTTTCGTGCGGTTGGTTCGGCGAATCTGGTCGCGGGAGAGGGCCGACCAGGCCTTGGCCGGGAGGTAGCGTTTTTTTCCACGGGAGGGTGTGCCGTCATGGGTGGTCCACTTTTGTTTCGTCCAGCGAACCATGCTGTTGGACGGCCGCTTTCTTCCGATGTAGGACCCCCCGCGTTTCTTGTAACAGTGAATGGCCCACTGCATCTTTCGTGCCGAGTGAGGGCACATGCCACCTCGAGTGCAGGCCTCGCGTTTGCACCGGTCCCACAATTTGGGAGACGTGCGTCTGGCACCCATGGTTGGGATTTCATTAGACCAATGGAGAAAAAAAAGAGGGATGAGTCGCATCGTGAGGCTCGTTGGGTCGAGGTAAAAGAATTCTTGTTTCTTAATTTTCCTCTTCTTCTCCCTCACTTTCTTCTTCTCCCTCACCTTCTTCTTCTCCTTCACTTTCCAGTTCACCTCGCGCCGCAGCCAATTGTAGTTGCATGAAGCGATCGGCTTCTTCTTCGTCTTCCCGCCGCAACGTATCCATGATTTGTGTTTCCCTTTCGGCAAACAACGCCTCTTCAGCTTCGGTCAGGACGGTACCTTGTAACGTCGTCTGTGTGAATCGTTTCTTCGGTGGTAATCGTACTCCCATACCTCGCTCTGCGCGGACAACTTTTGTGGCGTATCTGCGCATTTGTTTCACGGCCACACGAGTTTGTGGTGTCAACCTACGGTTTTTACAAAGAATATCTACATACTCCTCCAGTGTGTGAAGCTCATCGACAAATGATTCTAAAGCCGTTGTTTGTTGCTCGTTTAATTGGTGTGGTTCTTGTGAGTCGGCATCTGACGACAGTTCCGTCAATCGTTTCTGCAATGGCATTGTGTCACCAGTGAACGTTAGAAGTGTCGCGATTCTCTTGTACTCATCCATGACTTTTTCTACATACTCGTTTCCGAATACAAATCGCAAATCCATATATGCCAACAAGCTCGGAGGGATTAGTGTCGAAAGAGTCTTGAATGATGTATGTGGGTCGAAAGTACGCACCAAGTGGGAAAGATTTTCGAAACATGGCTTCGACAACATTCTATAAGTAGCACATTCTGAAATGAGACTGGTCGCGTCGTCCAATGTCATGTTAAACTTGTCGGGACGAAGGAGCTCGAACACTTCTGGTGGTAAGGCTCTTGGATACAAACACGCGATTACAAAGGGAGATGTTAGACTTTTTTCAAATGGAACATCATCGTCGAATGTGGGAGCGTATGCTGGGTAATTTCCGGATTTGATTTCTCGTAAGTGTTCTTGTTGAAGGTCTTGATCAGTGCAAATATAGTAGAATATGTACGACCATCGTGTAGCCATTGTTTCTGTATTCGTAGCCTTCCATGGGAGGACGAAAAACTCAATATCAGCTTCAGTGAGGATTGCAGTGCGTTGCCGTTTCTTGGTTGCGCGATACCGACTGTGAAGAAATGTATCCCGCATTTGACATAGGTACCACACAAAATTCTTTTCAATCACCGTCGCCGGCTTCTTTTTCTTGTAACAGTCCGAAACAATACGTTGGAAAAATGAATCAATTTTTTCATCAAGACATAAACACCGCAAATGGAAATCATGTTCAGCGGGTACGACGTGTTGGGGGGTGTGATAACTCCGGAAGAGGCGGAAGACTTTCGTCAACGTGCATGGATTGAATCGACTCAACTGCCCCACATGGCGAATTCGGACGTCATGTGGGATATCCGGACTCATCCTAACATACGGAAAGTGTTTGAGCACGTATGGAATACGACAGATTTAATATCATCCTTCGATGGAATTGGGTTGAGAAAGTCGGGAGAAAAAGGACTCGAGCTCGGGTTTCACGTTGATCAGGACTCCACCGAGGATGGAATGCGTGCCGTACAAGGAGTGCTGGCCCTCAGTCGATCCAACGCTCTGACGGGCGGGACTGTAATCCTTCCAGCGTCGCACTTTCACCACTCAAACTTGGTGTCCAGAATCCCCAGCAGCGGAGATAATTGGGCCGAAACAGGACACTGGCAATTCATAGAAGTTCCGGATAATGATTCGATATTCGAAAAATGTTCAGCACCAGTTCAGCCTTCACTCGAACCTGGAGACTTACTTTTGTGGGATTCGCGCACCGTACACGCAGTGTCACCCCCTACGGACATTCAAACCGAACGAAGTGTTGCGTACATATGTTTGGGGCCTCGGAAGTTTGCAACTCCCAAGACACTGAGACAGAGAATAAAGGCGTTTGAACTTGGAATTCACGGAACACACTGGCCACATAATTTCCTAGATAGAGGGGGGCCAAGGGTAAGTCGCGCAGTTTCGAGGAGTCGCCTGAATCGATTCGGAATCTGGTATGAGGAATCACCACCACAGAAACCACCAGATCCGTGCTTCAAGGCGACTTCTTCCTTTTACGTCTTAACATCGATGTTGTTGATGATAGTAGTTTGTTTCCAAGCCTTGTTCTTGTTGCGTCTATTTTACCTCTTATACTTTTTTTCTTTTCGGCTGACATTTTTTCACCGGGATCAGTGTATTCTTCAGCAATGGTAGGTTCATCTAAAAAGAATTCCACAAATGGTAACGCTACCTTTACAAGCTCTGGGATGGGCAGCTTGTTAAATCCATCATTATATGGACCATCTTCATCTTTGAGAGAGCTGTGGAGCGCTTTCAGAATGTCCTTTACAGGTTCCACAGTGTGCGAACCTAAAAACACTGCACCCAGGACGTCATCGACTAATGATTTAGCATGGTCCAGCGCTATTTTTCTCACCTTTTCCAAAAAACTGTTTCCAGCGGGTTCAAACAACAAATCAAGGATCATTAGAATGAGTTTTACTAAGCCTATCAAATCCGCGCCTTGTGCATGGTATTTGTTCACGATAGACATTGCCCACATACACCTTTTGTTATAGTCGATCTCACACTCCTTGTTCTTGAACAAACCACCGTTGCATAACTTCAGAGGCCAAAACTCCGCACCCTGTTCTACAGATATTTGTTCCACTTTTAGTCCTTTGACGGTGTAGGCTACTACGTACGCCCAGTAGAGGGGGGTTGTGGTAACGTATGAGTCGTCTCCAGTTTTCTCAAAGGGCTTCGTGACTGAGTTTACATACAATGAGTTGTCACTGGGATGCTTATGCTTATTGACTAACTCATTCATACACTCGGGAAGTACGACTTCATCATACCCCGGTAAATATGCGGCTTTTAGAGCTTTATAGTGTTCGGGTGTAGTTGGAAACCGTCCTGGTCGGAAAGGAGACAACCGTTTTCTCAAGATGTCGGAAAGGACGTTGAATCCCATGGCCCGCAGACTCGCGAGATGTACATCCACTTTGTCACCTTCGGTGAGTTTGGATGGATCGGGTGGGATAGCAACGTCTTCTATCTGTGACTGTTTCATGCGTCCTACAATATTACACGTATCCCCTTCTACCACCGATTCTCCAAACCAAAACTTTATAAAGTTGTTAAATGGACCCAAGCCACCTCCAACGGGTTCATAGATATACGTCGTAGTCATACCATTTTTACCCTTTGTAATCGTTTCGACGTAGTGATTCCTCTCCACGTTCACTTTGAAGGACTTCAACTCCTGGAGGGTGAACTCTTGTTTCTGCGTGAGCGATTTTTCGAGCGCTTCATTGTTGAGCGGCTTACCCAAGTTTGGTCTTATGCTGGCTGGCCCATAATAGTCAGCGCCCGACTTGATATAGTGATCGTATGTCAAATCTTCGATTCCGAACTTATTCCACTCCTCCTGCGTGAACATTGTGAACTCAACGTCGCTCTGCATTGACTGTGTCAATAATACGTTAATCAGCTCAGTGCCGCCAGGTCGTTTCTGGCCTAGTCTTTTCCATCGTAACCCCAGTGTTGCGCCGGTCTTGCGCCAGTTCAATCCTAATGGATCTCCAATGATTTTTACAATCCTACACGCCGTTTGTGAGGCTAAGGAGGGAGCAGACCCTGAAGTAATTGTATAGTCTTTTTCATTCACATGAACTTTATAACCCCCCTTTGATACAACTTTGTTGGTCAAAACTAAAAACGACGCTTTCAGCTTTGGAAGTTCTGCATCTTTCCTTCTGAGAATCTCCAGTAGAGGTGCGATTCGTCCTACATGGTCAATGTCGTCAAGAATCCCTTTCCAGAAGGCATCTATCAAATACGGCAAATTTTTCGCGTGTAGAACTTGATTAATCAGTGTTATTTCGGGTTTCGTTATCAATTTAGCCTTTCTCAACACGCTTTCTAACATCTCTATAAAGCGATCGAATTCGGTGTCATTCTCTCTGGTAGCGCTCCTATATATATTTGCAAGTATGTCCCTCATACACAGTTGATTAATGTTAGGACAACATTTTAATTGATTACTTTTCACGGAGCTTCTTTAGGTCGGCGTGAAAATTGTGTATCGCCTGGTCCATATTACTCATGGATACGTTTGAAAAGTGCTTGGTGCAAAGGAAACTCCAGTCTTCCATGGAGACACCCATACGCAGAACGTTTGCCTTCGCATTCTCAAGGTCCCACGTCCTCTGATTCTTGTTGTGCCCCATGTTTCGGTGCCGGTGGGGTCGGTCATACACCCACATAAACTGATTTGGTCAACACCCGTCACACACATCGGTTTCAAACACTTTTGCGAGTTGCCTCCAATCTCCCTTGAAGCAACACTTTCCACATAAGGTATATGGCACTTCCAACAAAAGTGCTGCTCTCCCGAATGTGGCAGCCGTATTTATTATATAGTTGTTACCACCTTTGAGCACAACGAGGTCAGGAAACGACTGTTCAAGCCCTTCCAAAACTTCCAAATGTTTAATCCCCGTGCTCGGGGTCAGACACACAAGCCCAGTAGCACCGTTGAACACACCAGGCCGAGGTCTATAGGAGTGTATATCGAACACCACTTCGTGGTCCAATAGCAACTCGTGTAGTTTTTGTGCAAACGGAAAATTGCACGGTTCCCTATTCAAATCGCATGTTCTTCGATCTTCAGAACCACCAAGAAGTGTACAAGGAAAACCACAATTTCCTAGCGTTTTCCATAACTCGGTTGCACTTTCTATAGCACCTGGATCGTTTTTCTCCTCACAATCGTCACTTCCCAATACATGTGGACATGTGATCAAAATGCGTCGCTTTCTCGCACCCGCGTAAAAAAAGGAATCTCTCATTGTTACATGTAACAATCAAATTTTTTCAAGAACTTTAACACTTGTCTCCCTCACATATCTTTTGGATCTTGGGTCGTATGGGAAGAGGCTGCTTTGCTGCATTGGTAGATGCGACTGCCAGGGCGGCACAAAAAACGTAGCAATCTAAAATGTCATTTGAGACCAAACCGCACATCAGTTCGACAAGACCAAACCCCCAGTCGAGACCAAACGCTAGAGACCAAGCAATCCATCCATTCATGTTCCAGTACAAGCACGAGGACTACGAGGCCCTTAAGGTTCACCAGCCATCATACGATGCATGCATGCACCACATAGAGACAGGAACTTCGACGGTGTATGACGTGGAGGGGGTCAAGTTCTACATCCGTGTTGAGCCCGCTCCTCGTAAGGCTGTTTCCACCCTTCTTCAGCCCTACAAGTGCAATGCCTGCAAGGAGCGTGCAAAGAAGTTCATCACGCTCCATGGCCCAGATGGGCCTGTGTTTTTGGAGTCTATTCCAGAGAGTGTGATCAAGTGCGAGCCAGTGCTGGTGGGTTTGCGCGATTTGGCCAAGAAGTTGAGGGCCAACGACGACACTCCCCCCGAGCTCGTTCTTGTGGAGAATGGGACGTTTCCTCCTGTAAACGAGGGTGTCAATGCAGAGGGAGTTCCTTGGAAGCACCCTACCATCACTCCAAACTCGGTGACAGATCCAGAGGTCGCCCGCAAGTTCTCTCCGCTGTGGAAGGAGTACGGGAATACCATGGACGATCGACTTGCAAAGATCATAGATCCAGATCCGCGTCACGCCCGTTCTATCACCATTGTGTTGGAGGCTGCCCGAAAGAGCGATCATCCAGAGCACTGGGAGCGTACAATTCAGTGGATTATCGGAATCAATTCGTTTGTCGCAAACATCGCATCCGAGTCCTCGTTTGGCAACATGACAGCTTATGACAAGATGCGCATGCGAGTCTACGCGCTGATGACCGGAAGCTTTCACGAGGGTACGCATTACGACTTTCACAAGTTGGAGAACATAATTGACTTCATTCAGAAGGGCCTTGGTATGGAGGCAGTTGTTGGCATGATGAACGGGCGCCGTGACGAGCGAACTTACCAGATCTCTCAGGTTGCACGCGCCATGGAGAAGGCAGGTGTAACCGACGAGCGAACCGTTTCACTTTCATGGAACACACATGACGACCTGGACATTCACATGAAGACCCCGGATGGTGCATGCATCTGGTACGGCAATGCCAAGAAGTACATATCTGGTTGTCGCCTCAATTTCGACGCAAATGCGAGCGGCTGCACCAGCAAGACTACCGAGCCTGTTGAGAACATTAGTGTCATAGAGCCACAGAAGGGATATTACACCATTTACGTCAACAATTATGAAACAACCGGTTGTGACGTCCCATTCCAGATCACGATCAAGGTTTCTGGAGAGAAGGATCGTGTTTGGGATGGTGTGTGGAAGGCCAGTATGGGTTCCAATTCTGGCAACGACAAGCGTCGCATGATCTGCGTGTGTTACGTCGAGTTTGTCAACTCCAAGCCAGAGCCCATCGCCATGTCAGACAAGGAGGCTTCTCGAGCACGAGCCACAAACGATCTGTGGGAGAAGAACATCGGAGATGTGACGTGCCGTTTTGCCACATTCTCCGATGCTGCCGCCGCCGGTTGGACGTTGGTACCACTCACGAAGGACAACTCCCCTTCTGATCCATATATGGCTTTGGCAAACAAGGAGAAGTCGTATCTTTGCGACAAGTTGGATATTCCAACGACCCTGACCGATCTGGTATCTCATGTTCAGTCAACCAAGAAGTCGCTCTTTGTTCGCGTTTACGACGTTTCTCCTGCATACTTTGTGACTCACCACAGTTCCAACGCGACATTCGGAGATGCGACCTTTACGCGATGCGTTCCTTGCCACTATCGCGACCAGGGGTACGTGCCAATGGAGCCCACAAAGCGTGGCAACGCTCGTCTGAACGGCGAGTGGTTCAACGGCCTCAGTGAGACCTCGTTTGCTCGAGTGAATGCAGTACTTCACAAGGAGGGACATCCAAGTTTCATCTCTCTCGAGGGGATTCGCGTCCCGAACGGTTCTCCCCATTTTCCTCTCGGCGGTGGCTTCTACCCCACCTTGCTGAAGCCCAAGTTCCATGAGCTGAAGTCCCGTTGGACTGCAAAGAATACACTTTGCACTCCCCCACAGACCCTCTTCCGTGGCGTTGCCGGTGGCTTCGTGTTTGGAGAGCACACCTTCTACCTCGGGGATCAGAAGAAGGAGGTTCGCATCTCATCTGTTTAATACGCACTTTGTTGTGATACGTGACACAAGGTGTACAATCAGGGCGAGAGTCAAAGTGAGGGTCAATGTGATGACAGCTCGTTCTCCGCTCGAAACAAACGGGTATGGCCGGGTCAAAAGAAACAATGGGGAATATATAGCAAAATAGGTAAGAAGCGGGACAAAAGAAGTCTGCGTGTATGCTCTTTTTACGAACGCCGCGTGAAAGAAAAGATCGAGTGGTATGAACGCGTGGACAATGACGTCGTCTAATACGTGTGGGCGTGTGGCATCTGTATAAAATGGGTCTTCAAGCACAAGTGTTATTGTCCAATAAGATAGAAACATGACTAGATTCAATGTGGAAATAGATGACATGACACTCAGATTCTGTACGATTCCTAAACGTACAGATGTAGCGAGTGCAATAGAAAACATTGTAAACCTTGTTATCGGCATGGACGTGCCTCCAAACATTCTTCCCAGATAGCCCACGTACACACCAACAGCCAATGCATCCCACGACTCCTTAGCACTCATGGTTTATTGAGAGCATCGTAACAAAAAATGTAGCGCGTCCAACACATTCTAGGTCAAATGTACTATAGGGTGTTGATGAAAAGATTTCTTTCTGTTTATTCGGTCGGATCTGTACCATCGAGTACATCATTGATTTTTTTTTCTCCAGCTAGTACAGAAAACTTTCAATGAGAGACGAAACCTTTCTCATGTCAAACATTTTTCGTGGTACCGATGAAGAATTGTTCTACCAATTCTTTGGTAAGGTTCCACGCGAAGGAGGAGGAGAATGGAAAATAGTGGAAAAACCAACAACGGAAGACTTTGTTCTACTTTACAATGAGATGAATAGGAACGAAACGACCACTTGTAAGACCTTTGACGCATTGGTTGGCACAATGAGCATTTTAATGGACTGGGGCATATCTCCGAAGATGACACAAAAATCCTTTCCAGGAACGACGAATCAAAATGTCTTTAAAATAGAGGCCGAACAAATAGAGGCCAAACTCCCAGATAAATATCACAAATTGGCTGGGGCTGAGGATGTATTCTTTGACATACGTTGGTCATACCTGAGCTTCATTGCCGGGAACCTCCCGTCACCCAATGTTTCTTTTACGAAGGAGCTGCTCATGAAAAACCTTTTCAATAAATCAGGAACGACTGTGTCGAAGGTACCTGATTCAATCGTCCAAGCGATGAACTACCATAACACACGACAATCATCAGGAATCAAACGAGTCACTGTCATCTGGACTGACCCCAAGCAAGATCCGGACGACGTCGAAATGTTGAAGGTGAAAGCGAACGAGTTGGCGCTCGGAACCATCGACTTCATTTACGTTTTCGCGGTCGGTACACAGACGGGTCACCGAGCCCGAGCCGTGGCCGAGTTTCTTGGGTCGTCGAACCGAGACAAATTCCGCGTCGTTTGGGTGGAACGAACACATGTTTTAGGACCTAACGGCGAAAGCTCAACACGCTTTGCTTGGAGTACGGATTACAAATACCAACCTAACTTGTACCCTATGGTATCTGGTCACGAGGTGGCTGACGTTCAAAAGTATTTACTTCACGAAAAAACGGGACCTGCTGATTTCGACCAGGACGATTACTTTCGTGAGAAAGTACCGACGTATCTTGAGGTGAAAGCATTCATGGATTCTTCCCAAGATGTGCCGTTTAAAAAGGCCGGCCTTGCTGTTGAGATCCAACCAGACGACACTAGAAGAATGAA
>MDTB01220747.1_pt1 | contig 19130 bp, 20 predicted proteins | sample 811161 | NCBI WGS metagenome assembly MDTB01 (sample SAMN05326650, study PRJNA326480) | marine metagenome | isolation source: seawater | place: Mediterranean Sea | collected 2009
ATAATTTTACTATTTCAAGTTCAGAAAATGGATCTATTGTAGGCTTTTCTCTAATTGGATCTAGTATTCCTGCAGGAACTTCTTCACTTTTAACCGCTACTTTTGATACAAATTTATCAGATGCTTTAACAGTTGATTTATGTTTAAACGATCCTGTTTTTTCAGATGATGATGCTAATGGAGTTTTAGTTAATTTAGGGCCATGTATCGAAATGAATTTTAGTAATAATCTCTATGGAGATATTAACGGTGATGACATTGTAAACATTCTAGATGTTGTATTAGTAGTAAACATGGTTTTAGGAATATCAAATTCTACTATAGCTTCAGACTTGAATAATGACTCTATTACAAATATTCTTGATGTAATTTTATTAGTTAACGTTATTTTAACTAATTAAATAAATTATTTATTAATTTAATCAAATAACTATTTTTTCAAATACTGTGATTTAAATCATATATTTATATTTAAAATAAATATATCTTTCTTTGAAAGAATTTAACCAGGGCTTATTATGCATAAGATAAAATTATTACCTCTAATCATACTTATTACCGGATTATTTGGTGTAATTAATACATTTGAAGAATCTTATACTATCAAAAATAATATTAATACGCCCTTGACTTCATTAGAAATGCCTTCAATTGATTTTGATGAGTTAATCAAGCAAGATCAAGCTAATAGTGGTCCAGGTATTCCTATGCGTTTTTCACATGCTTTTGATGTTAAGTTAAATATTGACAACTCTGGTTCTTGGCACACTTTAGAAAATGGAGATATGATTTGGAAACTTGGTATACATTCAAAAGATGCTTTTGGTATAAAATTATTATTTGACTCGTTTTATTTACCTGATGGTTCAGAATTATATATTTATAGTAAAGAAGAAAATATGAGTTTAGGACCTTATACTTCAAAGCAAAATAATTTGGACGAAACATTTGGCATCCCTCTAGTTAAATCAGATCATATTATAATTGAATATTATCAACCAAAATCTATTTTTAAATCTCCAAAACTAAGCATAAATAAAGTTTTTCATGCTTACGTAGATATTCACAATTTTTATGGAGAAAGAGATAACCGTGATTGTGGTGATAATGTAGTATGCTCAAATGCTAATTCTTGGAATGATCAAATTAATTCAGTAATATATTTAGAAATGGGACAATATATATGTTCTGCAGCATTAATCAATAATACCAATCAAGATAAAAAACCATATGTTTTAACTGCATATCATTGCGTTGAAGGTCAAGGCAACCTAGGTCAACAAAACTGGTTTACTTTTTACTTTAATCACCAAAGCTCATCATGTAATAGTAGCTCTGGATATTATGGACAATCAGAAACTGGATCTTATATTAGATCTTGGGGAAATATGAATAGCTCCGATTTTGCACTATTAGAAATGAATGATGATCCTCCATCCTGGTGGAATCCTTATTTTGCAGGATGGTCTAGATATTCTTCTCAAACACTCGCTGCAGGTATTCATCATCCAGGAGGACAGCCCAAAAAAATTAACTTTGATAATGATTCAGCCTCTAACTGTGGTTGGTATGGTAATAATACTCATTACTGTCTAAACTGGGACCAGGGTGGTACAGCTGGGGGGTCATCTGGTTCTCCTCTATTTAATTCATCTAAATTAATAGTTGGACAACTTTCTGGAGGTAGTGGTGCAGAATGTAGTGGTAGTGGTACCGATTATTATGGAAAATTTACACATTCATGGTCTAATAGTAATAGTTCTGCCTACAATCTTAAATATTGGCTAGATCCTAGTAATACTGGTACTTTTACCTTACAAGGTACATATGATGGTATATTAACAGTATATGGTTGCACTGATAATAATGCATGCAACTATAATCCAGAAGCAACAAATAATGATGGTAGCTGTGAATATCCTCAAGGATCATGTAATTGCGAGGGTACACCGGTTGGCAACTATTGTGATTGTAATTACAGCAATATTGATGAATGTGGTATTTGTAATGGAGATGGAAGTAGTTGTGCCAATACTGTCGATCTAAGTTTTGGTTATGTGGATGGAAATAATGGAACTGCAGAAATAGTTATGCAAAATGATGTTTCTATAGCAGGATTTCAATTTGTAATTAATAATTCTCCAGATTACCTTGATCTAATAAATATTGGTGGTGGAAGCTCAAGTAATTATTACTTTACTATTTCAAGTTCTGAAAATGGATCTATTGTTGGCTTTTCTCTTTCTGGTAATACTATACCCGCAGGTCAAGGAACCTTACTAACAGCATTTTTTGATACTAATTTATCTGATGATTTAACAGTTGATTTATGCTTAAGTGATCCTGTTTTCTCTGATGATCAAGCCAATGGACTGCCTGTTAATTTAGGCCCATGTAAAGAAATGAATTTTTCTAATATTTTATATGGTGATATTAATGGAGACAATATTATAAATGTTTTAGATGTAGTAGTTTTAGTTAATATGGTTTTAGGTTTATCAAGTCCTTCTGAAGCATCTGACCTAAATAATGATATAATTACAAATGTGTTAGATGTTGTTATTCTTGTTAATATTATTTTAACAAATTAGTTTTAGAACTTATAAAATTTTTATCAAAGCGTCCATAAGCCTTTGGATATTTTGTATTTTAGCAGTCTCTCCCATAAGACCTATTCTCCAAATTTTTCCTGATAGATGACCAAGACCTCCACCTATTTCAATATCAAAATCATTTAATAATATTTGTCTAATTTTAATGTCATTTATACCTTTAGGAATTTTTATAACATTTAACATAGGTAAGCGACATGATTCATCTACAAATAATTCTAAACCTATCGACTCTAATTTAGAAATTAATAATTTATGCATTTCAAAATGTCTATTAATAACATTCTCTAATCCTTCATCTAATATATCATAACATGCCTGATATAATCCATAAAGCATGTTTACAGGAGCAGTATGATGATAAACTCTTTTTTTTCCAGACCAATATTCAGTAAGCATGCTTACATCCAAATACCAATTGGGAACTTTAATTTTCCGACTAGATATTTTTTGTAAAGCCTCATTTGAAAATGAAACTGGAGAAAGGCCTGGTGGACATGAAATACATTTTTGTGTTCCGCTATATAACGCATCAATATTCCATTTATCCATCTTTAAGACTATTCCTGCTAAGCTAGTTACGCAGTCAACTAAATATAAAGCGCCATTATCTTTTACTAATTTCCCAATTTCTTCAATTGGATTTCGTACACCTGTTGAAGTTTCAGCATGAACAATAGCAACTAAATCATAATTATTTTTCAAAAGATGTTCTTTGACAACATCAATGTTAACGGCTTTACCCCATTCGAAATTAATTGTATTTACTGAAGCTTTTAATCGTTGAGCTATATCTTCCATTCGACCACCGAATACACCATTACTAAGTATTAATACTTTATCTTGAGGTTCAATTAAATTAACAAAACAAGCTTCCATGCCGGCAGATCCTGTGGCAGAAATAGGTATTGTTAACTTGTTTTCTGTTTGCATTAATTTTCTTAAAAAACTTGAGATATCATCCATTAAAGCAATAAACTTAGGATCTAAATGGCCAATTGTTGGTCTAGATAATGCTTCATAAACAGTATGAGATACACATGAAGGACCAGGTCCCATCAATAATGGTTGAGAAAGTAAATTTAGTTTATTATTTATCATTTTATTTTATTCTGTATATATAATTATATCATAATTTAAGGCTATTAATAGATTAACATATTACATGTGTTTATTTTTAAAATTAAATAATTTATAAGTTGAATAATCAAGTACAAATTTTTACAGATGGAGCCTGTAAAGGTAATCCTGGTCCTGGAGGCTGGGGAGCAATTTTGGTATATGGTGAACATACAAAAGAATTAAAAGGTTACTCTCCAAAATCAACAAATAATATTATGGAGTTAACAGCTGTAATTGAATCATTAAAGGATCTGAGTCGTCCTTGTAACATAATTCTAACTACTGACTCTAACTATGTTAAAGACGGAATAACAAAATGGATACATAGATGGAAAAAAACAGGTTGGAAAACTTCGACTAAAAAAGATGTTAAAAATAAAGAATTATGGCAAAAATTAGATCATGAATCTAAAAGGCACATAATTAAATGGAAATGGGTCAAAGGTCATAGCGGTCATATTGAAAATGAGAGAGCAGATACTTTAGCAAATCAAGCAATAGAAGAAAATTATTAGTATGAACAATTTATTATTATCTATTTTTCTCATTACCATAAGTCTCCTAAATTCATGTACGATTTCAATTAAATAACCTTTTATGAAAAAAGAAAAATTATCATACAGTAAATACCTACAATTAGATCGTGTCCTTGATTCACAACAGCCTAAGTCAAAAGAGGTTGGTACAGAAGTACACGATGAAATGCTTTTTATAATTATTCATCAAGCATATGAGCTTTGGTTTAAACAAATTCAACATGATTTAGATTCTATTATTAAAATGTTTAAAGGCAACTATGTTCAAGAACAAAATATTGGTTCTGTTGTTGCAAGACTGGATAGAATTATTGAAATTCAAAAACTACTCATCAATCAAGTAGGTATTTTAGAAACTATGACTCCTATGGATTTTCTTGAATTTAGAGATTTAATTAATCCTGCATCTGGATTCCAATCTTTTCAATTTAGAGAAATAGAAAATAAACTAGGTATGCTTCCAAACAAAAGAGTGAAATTTGGTAAGCAACGCTATGATGAATATTTAGATGATAATGATAGAAAAAATGTTCTTGATTCTGAAAAAGAACTTTCACTATTTGAATTAGTAGAAAAATGGCTTGAACGCACACCATTCTTGCAATTTGAAGAATTCAATTTTTGGGATTCATATCAAATTGCTGTTGGGAAAATGATTAACGATGATATTTCACGAATAAAATTAAACAAGGATATTGATGATTCAGCAAAAAAATTATCCTTACTAAATTATGAAAATATTAAAAAAACATATGAAGCATTATTTAATGAAGAAGAATATTTAAAACTTATTAAAAAAGGTCATCGAAGATTATCTCAGAAGGCTACACTTGGTGCACTGTTCATTCAACTTTATAGAGATGAGCCTATACTTCAGCTGCCACATCAACTTCTTACCCAACTTATAGATATTGATAATCTACTAACATCATGGAGGTATCGCCATACTCTACTGGTTTTTCATATGATTGGTGTAAAGATTGGTACAGGTGGATCTGCTGGTCATGGATATTTAAAAAAGACTGCTGAAAAACATACTATTTTTAGAGACATTGCTAATTTATCAACCTATATCATACCAAGGACATCACTTCCTAGATTACCAAAAAAACTAAAGAAAGAATTAGGATTTTATTATACATATGAAAAATAACCCAAAATTTTCTTTTAAAAATTCGAATGCATTAGTTTGCGGCAGTACATCAGGTATAGGCCAAGCTACTGCCCAAGAGCTGTCTAATTTAGGTGCAACTATAACTCTATTTGCTCGAAATGAAAAAAAATTGCACAAAACACTCACGACTCTTTCAATAGCAAATGATCAAAAACATACTATTTTATCCGCTAACTTTGATGATCCTAATCAAGTAAAAACTGTAATAAAAGATCATATAAATAAAGGAAATGAATTTGATATTTTGATTAATAATTCAGGAGGTCCTAAAGGTGGACCTATTGAAAAAGCAGAAACTTCCGAATTTTTAAATGCATTTAATCGACATCTTATTTGTAATCATATCATTACTCAAGCTCTTATTCAGAATATGAAAGATTGTAAATATGGACGGATTATTAATATAATTTCTACTTCAGTTAAACAACCAATTCCAGGTCTTGGAGTATCTAATACTATTCGAGGGGCTGTAGCATCATGGGCTAAAACTCTTTCTTTTGAAGTTGCTATGTTTGGCATAACTGTTAATAATATTCTTCCAGGATTTACTGATACTGAACGCCTATCATCTTTAATTCAAGCTAAATCAACTTTAGAGAATAAATCAAAAAAAGAAATAGCACAAAATATGAATAAAACAATTCCAGCTGGACGATTTGCCGACCCTAAAGAGACCGCAAAAGCTATAGCTTTTTTAGCCTCATCAGATGCAGGATATATAAATGGAGTAAACTTAGCAGTTGATGGTGGGAGGTTGAGCTCTATATAATGGAAAAAATAAAAAACTTTATTAATGGTGAATTAGTTGAACCTAAATCTAAACAATATTTTGATAATTTTTCACCTGTAACTGGTGAAGTATATTCACAAGTTCCGGATAGTGATGTCAAGGACGTAAATCTTGCAGTAAGTGCAGCGAAAAAAGCTTTTAAATCTTGGAGTAAATTATCTAAACAACAGCGCTATAATCATATAATACATTTAGCAAACGTGATAGAAGAAAGTTTTGATGATTTAGTAAAAGCTGAAAGCTTTGACAATGGAAAACCTGAATGGTTAGCTAGAACAGTTGATATTCCTAGAGCATCTGAAAATTTTAAATTTTTTGCCACCGCGTCTTTACACTTTAATTCAGAAATAAATGAAATGGATGGTAAAGCTTTAAATTATACTTTAAAACAACCTATTGGTGTAGCAGGCTGTATTTCTCCTTGGAATCTTCCCATTTATTTATTAACCTGGAAAATTGCTCCAGCAATAGTTATGGGTAATACAGTAATAGCTAAACCTTCAGAGTTAACCCCTATGACTGCTTATCTTTTTAGTAAAATTTGTCAAAAGGCTAAATTTCCAAAAGGTGTAATAAATATATTACATGGTTATGGAGACAAGGTTGGGGATGCAATTACCTCTCACCCCGAAATACCAATTATTTCTTTTACAGGCGGGACCGCAACTGGTAAAAAAATTGCTTCTAATGTTGCACCTATGTTTAAAAAATTATCCTTAGAATTAGGAGGTAAAAATCCTAATATTATTTTTGAAGATGCAGATTTCAAAAATGCTATTAAAATGTCAGTTAAAGCTGCATTTAATAATCAAGGTCAAATTTGCCTTTGTGGTTCAAGATTATTTGTCCAAGAAACAATTTATGATAAATTTAAATCAGCAATAGTTAAAGAGACTTTAAAATTAAAAATTGGTGACCCAAAAAATGATAAAAATAATTTAGGTGCTGTCGTATCTAAAGAACATATGAAAAAAATTCTCTTTTGTATAAATAGAGCTAAAGATGAGGGTGGTCAAATCTTAACAGGTGGGAAACAATTGATTTTAAAAGGTAGACTTAAGAATGGTTATTATATTGAACCAACTATTATTGATGGACTAACAGCAGACTGTAGAACTAATCATGAAGAAATATTTGGCCCAGTTGTTTCATTGATTCCATTTAAATCAGAAAAAGAAGTTATTAAAATGGCAAATTCTACTACTTATGGACTATCAGCAAGTATATTTACAGAAAACTTAAGTAAAGCCCATCGAGTTTCCGCAGCTATAGACTCTGGTGCAATATGGGTTAATACATGGATGTTGCGAGATTTAAGAATTCCATTTGGTGGAATGAAGAGTTCTGGTATTGGAAGAGAAGGAGGATTTAAATCTCTTGATTTTTTCACTGAAACAAAAAATGTTTGTGTTAAAATATGAATATAATTAAAAGTAAAAATGCTCCTGAAGCTGTTGGCCTTTACCCTCATGCAAGAAAGGTTGGTAATTTACTTTTTTTATCTGGGATTGGACCTAGAGAAAAAGGTAAAAAAAATATACCTGGTGTTGAATTAAACAATAATGGTGAAATTATTTCATATGATATTAAAGCCCAATGTCATTCCGTTTTTAAGAATATTCGAACCGTTCTGGAAGATTCTGGCTCTTGCTGGGAGGACCTTATAGATGTCACTGTTTTTTTAACAAATATGAAAGATGATTTTAAAGCTTATAATAAGATTTATTCAGAATATTTTAAAACTAATCAGCCCTGTAGAACAACTGTTGAAATTTTATCTTTACCAACACCAATAGCTATAGAATTAAAATGTATAGCAAAAATATAAAAAATGAAAATTAATTATGATACCCCCTATAAATTTTAAAAAATGGATAAATGATAATCGAGAGCTCTTAAAACCACCTGTTGGGAACCAAGTTGTTTATAAAGATACTGATTTTATAATTATGGTGGTAGGAGGTCCCAATATTCGTAAAGATTATCATATAAATAAAGGAGAAGAGTTTTTTTATCAGATAGAAGGTGATATGATTTTGCGTATTAGAGAAAGAGGTAAGCCTAAAGATATTAATATAAATGAAGGAGAGATTTTTCTTCTAGCTCCAAATATTCCACATTCACCACAGAGATTTAAAAATACGGTTGGATTAGTAATAGAAAAAAAACGTCAAAATAATGAATTAGATGGTTTCCAGTGGTATTGTGAGAATTGTAATGCAGTACTCTATAATAAATATATCGAGCTTACAGATATTGTTAAACAATTACCTCCATTATTTGATGAATTTTGGAGTAATGACAATGCAAGAACTTGTAAACAATGTAATTCATATATTGAGAGAATCTAATCTTGTTAAAAATTGATATTCACACTCATATTCTTGCTGAAAATCTTAATACTATAATTAATCAATTTTCTGATCCACGCTATCTTAGAATTAAATCAAACAATTCAAATAGTGCGGTACTTTTTAAAGATAATAAAAAATTTAGAACTGTCAATTGTAATTGCTGGGATCATCATTTAAGAATTAGAGATTGTAGTAAAACAGATGTTGACATTCAAGTATTATCAACTCTTCCTGCTCTTTTTTCATATTGGGCAAATGATATAGAATGTTTATTGTTAAGTGAATTTTTAAATAACCATATTCATAGTGTTATTAATGAATATCCCCAAGATTTCATTGGACTAGGAACTATTCCAATGCAAAATACAGATTTAGCTATTAAAGAAATGGATAGATGTATTAATAATCTAAATTTCCCTGGTATTCAAATAGGTTCAAATATTAATCAAAAAAATCTTTCCAATAAAGAATTTCATCCAATCTTTGAGCATGCAGAAAAAATAAACTGCTCAATTTTTATCCATCCTTGGGAAATGTTAGGACAAAATAATATGAAAAAATATTGGTTACCTTGGCTAGTAGGAATGCCTGCAGAAACTTCTAGAGCAGTAGCTTCAATTATTTTAGGTGGCATTTTAGAAAAATTTCCTAACTTGAAAATTGCTTTTGCTCATGGTGGTGGTAGTTTCCCATTTAATATTGGTAGAATAGATCACGGATTTAATGTTAGACCAGATCTTTGCGCAACAGACAATACTATTTTACCATCAAACTATCTAAAAAATTTCTATGTTGACTCATTAGTTCATGATGAAGAAACATTATCTTTTTTAATAAATAAAATTGGATATAATAGAATAGCTTTAGGAAGTGATTATCCATTCCCATTAGGAGAAAAAAAACCTGGAGAACTAATTGAAAAATTGGATGTTAAAAAATACATTAAAGAACGTATATTTGCAGGAACTGCTATTGAATGGTTAGGATTAGAAAAGGATGACATCAAGAAAAAATAAATCTCAACTATTTCTAGATGCTTGTAAGAAAGATGAAAATGATCAGTTAAATCATTTTAAAGATAAATTTTATTTCCCTAATTATAGTGCAAAAGATAAATATATTTACTTATCTGGTAATTCTCTTGGTCTCCAGCCTAAAATTGCTAAAAACTATATTTTAGAAGAATTAAATGAGTGGAAAAACTTGGGTGTTGAAGGTCATTTAGAGTCACAAAGACCATGGTTATCTTATCATGAACAATTAACTCCATTTACAGCTGAAATTGTAGGTGCATTGCAAAAAGAAGTTGTTGTCATGAATTCTCTCACTGTTAACTTACATTTATTAATGATTTCTTTTTATCGACCTAAGGGTAAAAGAAAAAAAATATTAATAGAAAAACAGGCTTTCTCATCAGATATATATGCAGTTCAATCACAATTAAAATCTAAAGGGAATGATCCGACTGAAGATTTACTTTTTTTAGAGCCTGATGATTCAGAAACTGTTCCGATGAAACAAATTGACATTTGCTTGAAAAAATATGGGGATGAAATAGCTCTAATTCTATTAGGTGGGGTTAACTATTATAGTGGTCAAGTCTTTAATATAAAGGAAATAACTAAACTGGCTCATAGCTATAATTGTTTAATAGGAATCGACTTAGCCCATGCTACGGGTAATATAAATCTACAATTGCATGACTGGAATGTTGATTTTGCATCTTGGTGCGGATATAAATATTTGAATGGTGGCCCTGGAGCACCATCTGGTGTATTTGTTCATGAGAAACACTTAGATAAAAAGGATATTGTTCGTTTTGAAGGCTGGTGGGGACATAATAAATCCAATAGATTTAATATGCCTAATAAATTTGATCCCATAAAATCTGTTGAAGCATGGCAGCTTTCAAATCCACCTATTTTAGCAATGGCTCCCTTACTTGCAAGTTTAACAATTTTTCATGAAGCTGGTATTAAAAAATTAAGAAAAAAAAGTGAACATCTTACTTCATATTTAGAACTTTTAATTAAAAATGAAATGAAAAATAATGTTGAAATTATTACTCCATCTAATATAAATGAAAGAGGATGTCAGCTATCTTTACGTCTATTAAATTGTAACAAAAATATAACTTCTATACTTAAAAGTAAAGGAGTTATATGTGATTGGAGAGAACCAGATGTTATTAGAATTGCTCCTGTTCCTCTTTATAATTCATTTCAAGATTGCTATAATTTTGTACAAATTTTAAAATCAATTTGAAATCAGATAATAAAATAATTATAGGCTCAGGTTTAGCAGGTCCTTTATTAGCTATATATCTAGGATTAAGAAATTATAAAGTCAAACTGTTTGAAAGACAAATCGATCAACGAAAAAATAATCTTCCTGCAGGAAGATCAATCAACTTAGCATTATCACATAGAGGAATAAAAGCATTAAGAGCTGCTAATATTTTCGAGCAAATTGAGCCTTTATTAATTCCAATGAAAGGAAGAATGATCCATTTATTAAATGGAAAAACGAACTATCAATCTTATAGTTCTAGAAAAAACGAATATATCAATTCTATATCCAGATCAGCTTTAAATAATATTCTGATGACAAAAGCTGAATCTTTTGAACAAATTGAAATTATATTCAATCATACACTATCAAAGATTGATAAAAATAAGATAGTTTTTACAAATGGAAAAGCAATACCTTTAGAAAAATATATCTTTGGAGCAGATGGATTAAACTCTAAAGTTCGTAAGTATATAGATGAGAAATCATCAGATCAATCTTATATAGAACCTCTAGGTCATGTATATAAAGAATTGAATATTGCTCCAGATAAAAATAACAATTTTCAACTTGATCCAAATGCATTACATATTTGGCCTAGAGAAAACTTTATGATGATAGCGCTTCCAAACACAGATAAATCCTTTACATGTACATTATTTATATCTAAAAAAGGATTAAATAGTATGGAAAGTCTATCAAATTCTAATTTAGTATTAGATTTTTTTGAAAAAAATTTTAATGATGTTTTACCTCTTTTAGAAAATTTCCCTAAAATATTTTTTAAAAACCCAACTGGAGATTTAGGTACAGTTTATACTAAAAATTGGCAATATAATAATCAATTTTGTTTAATTGGTGATTCTGCTCATGCAATAGTTCCATTCTTTGGGCAGGGTATGAATGCATCATTTGAAGATTGCGAAATATTTATAAATTTTCTAGATCAAAAACAGGATAAATGGAACGATATATTTAAACACTATGAATTATTACATAAAGTTGACGGTTATGCAATAGCTAAAATGGCATTAGAAAATTATATAGAAATGCGTGATTTAGTTTTGAAAAAAGATTTTATAAAAAATAAACAACTGTCAGATATTCTGTGGGGAAAATTTCCTGATAAATTTATCCCTAGATATAATATGGTAAGCTTTACATCTATTCCTTATTCAGAAGTTTATAAAAGAGGTGAGATTCAGGATAAAATTATTAAACAGTTAGATCCAGATAATCCTAATTTTGGACTTGCTAAAAAATTAATTAATGAAAATTTATCTACTATTTTATGATAATTGATATTACCCATAATAATTTTAAATATCAATTAAATACAGATGAAACATTTGATATTTCTATTCCTTACCATTTCAACAAAAAACAACCTAATTTTTATAATGTAAAACCTGGTACTTCTTCTCCTTTAAAAGAAAATAAAAAATCCTATACTGTAAAATCGGGCGCTAGTTGTAATGTATTTGAAATTTCTATGAATATTCATTGTACAGGTACCCATACTGAATTTGTAGGACATTTACTAAACGATCCAGGGAATATAGGAAAAATTGTAAATGAGATTTTTATTCCATCATTACTAATTAGTATTGATCCCATTCCATTTGCTAATTCGAAAGATTCCTATCATTGCAATGTAGAGGATAATGAACTTATCATTGATAAGGATTTAATCAAAGCTTCAGAAAAATTCATCTTAAAATATAAACCTAAAGCTTTAATAATTAGATCCTATCCAAATCCAAATAAAAAAAAATATTTTAACTACCAAGAAAATATTGCTCCATTTTTTACTAATAATGCTCTTAAATATTTATCAAGTATTAAAATAAAGCATCTAGTAGTAGATATACCATCAATAGATAGAATGGATGATAATGGATTACTTGGAAATCATAGATTATTTTGGAATGATGGTACAGAAATTAATGAGAAACTAAATGAACATTCTAAAAAAACCCTAACTGAAATGGCTTATATTCCTAATAATATTAAAGATGGATTTTTCTTTTTAAATTTACAAATTCCACATTTTGTATCCGATGCAGCACCAAGTCGTCCTTTACTAATCAAGCCAAACTAAATTTTATTTATTGTAAAATAATTTAATTTTTTAATTTCTCTAAGTTCTACACTATATTGAATATTGAGAAAGTTTTTTAATATGAAATACTTTTTAACTATTTTTAATGAGCTTTCTCCGATTAGTTTTATTATTTGCGGTGAGCGACCTTCTAAAATAGAAATTTCTAAATGTACATAGTGAAAATTAATATTTTCATAATTTGAATCTAATATTGCTTTCAATTTACAATTTTTTTCTTTGATAGATGTATTATGTGTTAAAACATCTTTTATCTTATCAAATATTTTATCTATCAATAACGAATTTACATCAAGTGAGTACTCTAATTTTATATGTGGCATAAGATAATTTATGAATAAATATTAAATTAAAAATAAAATATAATAATATATAGATTCTACTTTCGTTTGTAAATTTTATCAATGTATTAAATTTCAATTTTTATCAAAATTTCAGGAGTAATTATGCCAACATTTGATATTGTTAGTAAGTATAATGTACAAGAAGTAGAAAATACTATTAATATGGTAGTAAGAGATATTGCAAACCGATATGATTTTAAAGGTAGTGAAACTAGTATAAATTTTAATAAAAAGGATAAATTTATTAAAATAGAAGCAAATTCTGAAATGCACCTAGACTCAGTAAAAGATATGTTGGAAAAAAGAGCAGTAGGCAGATCTCTTTCTTTAAAAATTTTTAAATATAATGAATTTGAAAAAGCTAGTGGTATGCAAGTTAAACAGAAGATAGATCTCCAAGAAGGAATTTCACATGATAATGCTAAAATAGTTAATAAATTGATTAAAGATTCTAAACTTAAGGTGCAATCTCAGATTCAAGGAGACCAAATTAGAGTATCAGGTAAAAAAATTGATGATTTACAAAGTGTTATTGAATTATTAAAAAATAAAAACCTTAATTTCTCACTTCAATTTATTAATATGAAAAAATAATTTAAACTAAAATATTTTATAAAAAAGGATTATAAATGAATAATGTAGAGTTAGAATTCTGGGGTGTTCGTGGCTCGGTACCGAGTCCTGGACCCAAAACTGCTAAATATGGAGGAAATACATCATGTATTTCTATTACTGCAAATAATAAAATACTCATATTAGATGCAGGAACTGGTATTCGTAATTTAGGAACATCTTTGCTTTCTAAGCCTGAATTAGAAATTTTTGTCATTATAACTCATTCACACTGGGATCATATTCAAGGCTTTCCATTTTTTACACCAATATATCAGCCAAATAGACCTGTACATATGTTTCCTACTATTCATAAAAAAAATGTGGTCTTATCATCACTAATAGATCAAATGGATGGTGCTCATTTCCCAGTAACTCCAGATCAAGTACCCTCTAATTTTAATTTTATAACTGAAGACCCGCTTGATTTTCTAAAAAATAATGGTTTTCATATAGAGCTTGTTCCAATGAACCATCCTGGTGGAGCTTTTGGTTATAAAGTTACTGTTAATAGTACTACTATTTGCTATTTTACTGATAATGAAATAGATCCTCCATATCAAAAATCTATTGAACTTGATGAATTAACAAAAAAATGTGATCAAGTTGATGTATTAATTCACGATGCTCAATATATTGAAGATGACATGCCATTAAAGCATGGATGGGGACATTCTTTAATCAATCAAGTTACACAATTAGGCATAAATGCAAATGTAAAAAAGCTCATATACTATCATCATGACCCGGAAAGAGATGATGAATCATTAGATAATCAAGCTAAAAAAGTTGCTGAAGATATTAAAAAATCAGATAGTAATGTTGAAACTTATTTTGCGAAAGAAGGTCTGAAAATAAATCTTTAAGTTTTATTATTACTTAAAAAAATACGTTTTAAAAATGAATAATAAATTAATCAAAAATAAATTATATGAAATTATTTTTGAATCAGATACTAAACCTGGAAAAATATTTGATTTAATTTTGATATTTAGTATTCTAATAAGTGTTTTTACTGTTTTAATTGATAGCGTTCAATATTATAACAACTTATATGGAAATATTATTTATATTTTTGAATGGTTTTTTACAATTCTTTTTTCAATAGAATTTGTTTTACGAATCTATTGTGCAAGAAAACCAATTACTTATATTTTTAGTTTTTATGGTATTATTGATTTACTTTCAATAATACCAACATATGTTAGTATTATCCTTCCTGCTAGCCGCTATCTTAGCGTAATAAGAATTCTCAGAGTATTAAGAATATTTAGAATATTGAAATTAATCCTATACATTGGAGAAGCAAATTTATTAATAAAGGCTTTATATTCATCTAGAAGAAAAATTATTGTTTTTTTATTTTCAATATTAACAATGGTAACAATACTAGGGTCTATAATGTATCTCATTGAAGGAGAAGCTAATGGATTTACTAGTATACCTCGTAGTATTTATTGGGCTATTGTAACTATAACTACAGTGGGATATGGTGATATATCACCTCAAACAGAGATTGGCCAAACAATTGCATCTATCGCTATGATTATAGGTTATGCAACTATTGCTGTTCCTACTGGGATAATTTCTGCTGAATATTCAACTATAAGAGCAAATACTAAACAAGTTATATGTTCAAAATGTAATCATAGTAATCATGAACTAGATTCAAAATACTGTAAATTATGTGGAAATAAATTATTAAAATCTTAAACTACTTAAAATATTACAATATCTATATTTTTATAACATCATCTAAAGCAAAAGGCATAATTATGAAATTAAAATTAATATGTATTTTATATTTAATAATATCAATTACTAGTTGTAATAAAGTAAATAAATACAAAGGAGGTTGGCCAACTAATTCTAACAGTGATAATATCCATAATTCTAATTATCTTTCTACATGTCCAGGATCAATCGGTTGTGAATGCAGTACAAATTCAGATTGTCTAAATCAAAATTGTATATCGCATCCAAAAGGGAACTATTGTGCCCCAAAAAAAGGAGATATAATACCTAGATTTATAGCTAAAGATCAATTTGGTGAAAATGTTGATTTATACGACTTTTCCAAACAAGATAAAATGATATTAATTGAATTATCTACCGCTTGGTGTAATCCATGTAAGGACCTTTCAAACTGGATTACACATAATGATCAAAAAATAAAAACTTACCCTTGGTGGAATGACAGATATTTACCTATTAGAAGCATGATCAATAATGGCGATGTATTAATGATAAATTATTTATTTGAAGGTGATCAAAGAAAAGTTAATGCGAATCATAGTGATGTAGAATCTTGGTATAATAAATATCCAGATATAAACATACCTATTTTATTAGATGAAAATAGACAAGTTCATAGCTGGGTAAAACCAACAGGATTGCCGTGTATATTTTTACTTGATGAAAATATGCGCTTAATCAACTTTACGAATAGAGGCTTAACAGAAGCATTTTTATATTTAACAAAGCCATAATATTTTAATAATATAATGTTTTCAAAACAGCTATTTAAAACATACCTAAAAACTAATATTTTAGGTCAAAAAATAATATATAAGAACAAAACATCATCAACCAATACAGATGCAAAGGAATATTTATATAATAAAAATTTTCATGGATCAATTTTTGTATCTGATAGCCAATATAATGGACGAGGAAGAAGAGGTAGCAGTTGGGAATCTACACCTGATAAGAGCTTAACCTTTTCCTTATTATTACACCCTGAAATAAAGCTTAAAAACATAGGATTGATACCTCTTGTAATAGGTATTGGTATTGTTAAAGGAATTTTAATATCAACATCCATCTCGGCTGGTCTTAAATGGCCTAATGATATCTTTTTAAATAACAAGAAAATTGGTGGAATATTAATAGAAACTAAGCAAATAAATAATTATATCAGTCTAGTTATTGGTATTGGACTAAATATCAACGAACAGATTAATGATATTTCAGAAAATATTATTAAAAAAACAACTTCATTATCAATACATGCAAGTAAAACATTTTCTAGAGAATTAATTTTAGCAAACATTCTAGATGAATTTGAAATTCTTTTTAATAGCAATTTAAACTCAATTATTGATATTTGGGAAAGTTATTGTATACATCAAAATAAGAATGTTACTTTTCATTCAAAAGAAGAAATTCATACTGGAACCTTCAAAGGTATTTCTGAAAATGGATATGCTAAAATTGAAATTGATAATAATTTAAAGAAATTTCCAAGCGGGATGATAATTTTATAATGTTATTAGCTATTGATATAGGTAATTCAAATATAACTTGCGGATTATATAATGAACAAAAATGGATATCTTCTTTTAGGTTGACATCTAATTCAAATTCTATTCAAAAATTATTAAAACTTAAAATAAATAAAATAAAATATGTTGCTATCAGTTCAGTCGTACCAGATTTAACAAATTTATATTTAGATTTTTTTCAACATTTATTTAACTTAAAACCATTTATTATCAATCATAAAAATTCCAAAATATTATTAAATGTAGATTCTCCTAATGAGGTTGGATCCGATAGAATATGTAATGCTGCTGCTGCAATAAAATTATTTAATTCACCTTCGGTTATTGGAGATATTGGTTCAGCTACGAATTATGATGTAATTGAAAATAATGCTTTTATAGGTGGAGCAATTGCTCCCGGTTTAGAAACTGCAGCTAAGTATCTATTTAAAAAAGCTGCACTTTTAAACGAAATTGCCTTTAAAGTACCTAAATTAGCCATTGGGAAAAATACGAAAACTAATCTTCAATCAGGAATTATGTTTGGAGCAATTGATGTAATCGATGGTATGTTTAATAGAATTATAGAAGAAAGTAATTGGAATAATTTTAATATAATTATAACTGGAGGTTTTGGAAAACTCATTTCACCTCATTTAAAAACAAAGCATAAATTAATTACAAATCTTACTTTAGAGGGAATTCGTATAATTTATGAAAAGCAATAAAAATGAAATGGAAAACTAATTAAAAATTTAAGCTGCTTCCTTAGTATTAATTGAATTTAAAAACTTTCTCTTCTGATCTTTAAAATATTGATTTTTAGAATCAATAGCAATTGCTCTTTCAATCACTTTTATGGCTTCATTAAACCTTCCTAATTTCCATAAAACTTCAGCTTCGGTGTCAAGAATATTAGCTTGAATGTGAGGTTCTTTGTTTGTTAGAAAAATAGCTTGTCTTACTTTCTCTAAGGCATCTTCAAGATTTACTTCTAATTCTGTCATCCTCCATGAATACGAATTTAATACTTTAGCATCTTCTGGAAATTGTTTTATCATTTTTGAATAGATTTCTAATTCTCTATTTTGCATATTTTTTTCTGAATAATGATTTATCATTGTAAAATACGCATCTATAATAAAAGGAGAATCTGGAAAGGATAATATATATGCTTGCAATGCCATATCTACTCCAGTTTTGAAAGCATTAGAAGCAATAAAATATGTAGCTTTTTTATAATTATCTGATTGAGAATCAGGATATTCTTTTATAATTTTGGAGTAGAATTTTTTTGCATTTTCAATATCACCTCTTTGCTCATATTTAGTTGCTATTCCCGCTATTAAATCAGAATTACTTTGTCCACTATCAAATTTAGATAAATAATCATTTAAAGTATATTTATCATTTTTAATATCTTTAATTCTTAATAAATATTCTGAGGGGGGTAAATAACCAATAATTCTATCAACTTCCTCACCATTTTTATCAATAAATAATAAATGAGGAACTCCACTACAATTATATTGATCAAATAAAGTTCTAGCATATTTTTCATTAGCATTCATTTTAATACTTATAAAATTATTTTCTGAAAACTTTTGAACATATAAGTCTGAAAAAGTATCAGCATCCAGCCGATTACATGCAGCTCAAGTATCAGTATAAAAGTCAATTAAAATTAGCTTGGAATTAGTTATTGATTTTGCTGATTCAAAACTACCATTATACCAATTATACTTTGCTTTTTGACAACCTAAAAGAATTAGTAGTGCTAAAATACAATACTTTTTCAATTTTTAAAGGTACTTTTACTATTTAAAATCTACTAACTCAACCTCAAATATTAAAGTTGAATTAGGAGGTATTGGACCAGTTGATCGTTCTCCATAAGCTAAATCTGGAGGTA
>MDTB01211776.1_pt1 | contig 19129 bp, 18 predicted proteins | sample 811161 | NCBI WGS metagenome assembly MDTB01 (sample SAMN05326650, study PRJNA326480) | marine metagenome | isolation source: seawater | place: Mediterranean Sea | collected 2009
CATACTTGGACCATATGTGATGGTTCAACACGGGAAGGGTTTATAACCCCTGATTTGAGAGGTAAATTTATAAGAGGTGCTCAATCAATGCAAGAAAACGGAGAAACAAATGATTCTGATTTTGATGAAGAATTTAGATTCAAAAATGGCGATATAAAATTAAAACCGGAAAATTTACCAGAACATAGTCATAATGTCAATATGTATAGCGATGAAGATTTGGCAAATCAAGCAAATAGTCTGACTAATGAAATTGTAAATACTCAAAATGCAGGTAATCATAGACACGAACTAGATCATAATAAATTTGGTTCAGCACCATTATTGTCTGGTGATACAGCACCTTCTACCAGCACCAGTGATATAAGATTATTATTAGCAAGAACAAGTGGTCCTGGAAATAGAACAATAAGAACAAAATATGCAGGTACACATAATCACGGGTTAAATTCCGTAGCAGAAGTAAAAGTCGTATCTAAAGACTCAGAAAATACTGGCGATGCAAGACGTTTTAATGCATTACCGCCCTATTATGCGCTCGTATATATTATAAAATATAAATAATTTCTTTTTATTATTTAAATGAAGAATATAAATAAATTCATAATTTTTTTAATTACAATAACTATAGTTTTACTTATACATAATAATAAGGATAATTTCACTATAGTTAGAGATTTAAATCTTATTCCGGGAATGCAAGGAAATTATGGTCCAAAAGGACCAGATGGTGACAAAGGACCATCTGGACCATCAAATGAGTATAATGATGGATTGATGAATAGTCAATTAAATAATCAGTTAAAGTTAGGTTCTTCTAAATATATGTTTAATAATGATTATCAGTTAAAATTAAGTGGTAGAATTAAACCAAAAGGTGTTAAATTAAAAATGAATAAGTTTGAAAGTGAAGATGATAAAAACTATTACATTAAATGTGAAAATAAAAATACTACTGATTTTTATGTAAACAATAAAAAATTATATTTAAATGGAGATTATAAAATTATAGGGGATATAAAAGTAAGAAATAATAATCAAGTAAGAAGTTTAGTTAATGACAGAATTCCATCAGGATTAATATTTCCATATTATTTTGATGACATGAGTAATATAGGCAGTGGATTTTATTTATTAAAATTTGATAACACTGGTGAAGAATTGCAACTAAGATTAGAATTTCATAATATAAAAGGTAATGAATTTAAAATATCATTATGTAACACAGATTATAAAAAATTTTTTTTGAAGAGAGATACAGATACAAATATTCAATACGTAGATAATAGTGATGATGACAATTGTATTTTTAGTTTAGTAAAAATCAGTAATAAAAAATATAAACTATTAAATAATCAAAAGCATTTATATATAAAAAACGACAAAAATTATCAATTATCAGATGACGTAAAAGAATTTGAACTTTTAAGAACAGTTCCTTATGGATGGAAACTACACGATAAATGTAAAGGTAGATTAATAGTGGGAGATAATTCAAATATTCCTAATTATTATAAAAATACAACAGGTGGTAGTGAAGACATAACTCTTAATCAAAACAATTTACCACAACATAAACATAAAACTAATGTAAGTTTAGAATATAGCATCAAAACTAATGACGGCACAACAAATGCTGAATCACAACATGATCATTCATTTAAAGTATTAGATAGACATGTGGACGACGAAAATGGAACCGAATTAGCTTTTGTGCTAGCTCATACAAATCATGTTTATACGGATGCTGATCATAATTATACACCGGGAGCTGCGAGCCATTATAACATAAATGAATTTAAAGACAAATACGGTGAATTACCTTGGACAAACACCGGTGAGTATGAAGCCTACAAAAATAAAAGTCATCAACTAGAGAGCAGCACTGATGACCCTTTTAATACAAGAGTTTCAGGAAATCATAATCATCAATTTGAAGCACAGTTTGCGAGACCATTTTTTAGATTAGATAATATTGATCGCAATAATAGGGTGACAGTTCCATTTGCAATTGCACCAGAATCTAAGAAAATTTTATATATTGAAAAAGAATAATCTATATTTATTTTAATATGAATAATATTTTATTAATAATTTTAGTATTAATGTTAATGCTTATATTTTTAAAAAATTACGAACATTTTGAACTATCTAATTTAGACACTACTGAACTACTTGATAGCGTTCATAAAACATCAAGGAAAACATCAGTCAACGTTGTAGGAAAAGAATTGGATGATAAAATGATTACAAAATTCATAAAAGATGATAGTGAGTATGAAGCTCCCGCTTTAGACTACCCAGAAGAACGTCCAGCAGAAGTTTCAGAAGCTTCATCCATGGATGATATAGAAAAAGCCAAAATGGACTACGAACATTTAATAGAATTAAAGACACAAAAACAAAATATCAAGTTAAATAGTTTACTTAATGAATTAAGGAAAATTAGCATGCTTGAGAGTAAATTAAAATGTGATTGATTTTTTTTATTTTTTAATATTAAGACTATGTATTTAAATTTACTAATACTTATTATAATATTGGTAATAACTTATTTTTTATTAAAAAACAGCGAACATTTTACATCATCATATCAAATTGATTTTGATAATGACAAAAAACCTGTAAAATTATTTAATATAAGCTCTAAAATAATGGGTAATAATGTAAATGGATTTAAATTATCTGGAAATGACTCTTATATTGAAATACCTAATATGGATTTAGACTTATTTACATTATCAATGATAGTATATTTAAAAAATAGTGTAAATAAACAATATTTAGTTTCTGGAGGTTCTCTCGAGATCTATATAGAAAACAAAAATATAGTAATTAAACACAAAAATCAAAAATTCGTATTCGATAAAGAATTGAAAAGTAATAAATATATTCACTTGGCATTCAAATTTGAAAATAAAAAAATAATAATTTTTGTTGACGGTCCAGAAAAAGTATATAACCTAAATAATCGTTTAAACCTAGGAAAGTTATTTTTAGGGTCCAGTCTAACAAAAGATAATTTTATGGAGGGAATAATAGGTGAGATTAAAATATTTAGTGATATAAAAACTAATAGTCAATTATGTCTACTTCACGATTCATGTAAATTACGCACATGTAGTTTTGAGCCAAATGGTAAAAATCGTGATGAATGCTATCAAAATTGTATAGATTCAACAGATAATGACTGTAATGAGGAAGCGTGCACTAATAAATGTTACAATAAATCTACTTCAAATTGGAGACCACCATGTGAATTTAAACCTTATGGTTCTGATATATTTAGTTGTATGAATCATTGCGTTACTAAAAATAATTGCGATTACAAAAACTGTAAAGATATATGCGAAAACTGCGAAGATCATGAAACTTGCCCTTGGATTTCTAAGAAAGAAGAAGTTGAAGATGCACCAGAGTTTAAACCTGTAGATATCAGTAAACTTAATGGTGAACCACTACCACCTAAGATATTTGTTACTCCATATAATGGCAAATTACTTATAAATTGGAGTAAACCAAATACGTATGAAGAACAAGATGGGGATGTTGAGGAATATGTTTGTTTATTCTTTAAAACACTAAACAAATCTGAAGGAGTCCAAATGGCTAAGGTTCCATATCCTAAATGTAATAATTGTAAGTTTGTTATTAATGATTTGGATATGGAAACTTTCTATAGCGTAGGAATAAGAGCATATAATAAAAAAGGATTAAGTAAGATGTCTAATTTAGTTTCTATGAAACCAAAATACAAGCAAAATATCAAAAAACAATCAGCACCGACTCAACCCCCAGAAAATATAGTTAGAAATGAATACTGCTTGAATTTATAATTATTTTCTTATATTTTATTAAATGAATAAACCAATAATTATTTCAATATTATTATTAGTTATATTACTTCTGTTATATTTATATAAAAAAGAAGGTTTTCAATCTGAAACTACATTAGCTCCTGTTACCACTACTACTTCCACTTCCACAATGAGACCAACAACTACAATGGGACCAACTACTACAATGGGACCAATTACTACTATAATGAGACCAACAACTACTACTTCCACAATGGGACCAACTACTTCCACTTCCACAATGAGACCAACTACTACTACTTTTATAATGAGACCAACTACTTCCACAATGGGACCAACTACTACTACTTCCACAATGGGACCAACTACTACTACTTCCACAATGGGACCAACTACTTCCACTTCCACAATGAGACCAACTACATCCACAATGAGACCAACTACATCCACAATGAGACCAACTACTACTACTACTACTACAATGAGACCAACAACAACTACTACTACAATGAGACCAACTACATTATCTCCTATTAATGCTAATTTAGGTGTTTCATCTACAACTGTTGTTCCACATACTGAAAAAATCTTTTTTATAAAGGATAATAATAATGTTTTACAGGATTTCCAAGATGATAATCTATCCAAGCTTATAAACATAAAACAATATAAAAATAGAGAAGTTTTCGATAAAATAGTAAAAATGCTTAAATTCAATAATTCATGTTTGATGCTTTATAATTTAGATGCTATAAACGAATATACCTTGTTATTAAACATAGAATTTTCCAATAAATCGGTGAATTCATCTATCATTAATTCAAGAAATAATAATGGTAATTTGATATTAAATATACATTCATTTAATGAAAAGCTCTACGTCAAATTCTATAATAAATCCTATAAATTTCCTACTACTTTATCAACCCGAAAAAATTATGTATTGGTAATAAATAAAACAATAAATTCATTGACAGTGTATTTTGATGATAAAATAAAAAAAATGATTATTGATGAACCAAATGAAGGGGATAATTCATTAACTTTAGGATCAATATATAAAAATAATAAAATTATTGATCCATTAGATGGGTTTATTGGGAATATAAATATTTACAAAGAAATAATAGATCCATATAAATTATTAGGAATATCATCTGCATATGGAACGTCTGTAGAGAGAAATGTAGAAGTATGTAAGTTTATTCCCAAAGGCGCCAATTTAAATTCATGTAAGAACTTATGTAAACGTGAAAATGGATGTAGCGAAAGATTTTGTGACACGATTTGTGATGATTGCATAGATTTTAACCTATGTAAATGGGTTAAAGAGCCAAAAACGATTTCTGAAATAAGAGATCCGGAACCTGATAAACCGTATCCTCCAAAAATAAAATGTCTTGCGCGCGATAGTTCTATTGAATTAAGATTTAAAAAACCCTTTGATAATTATAATCCAATAAGTAAATATTTAATAAAATGTCGTAAAACATATGTAAATGATGGATTTGTTAAAATAGCTACATTTGATAGCAATGATTGTGGTAAGAACAGTTGCAAATATATAATTCATGGTTTGGATAATAAAGATTATTATACTATATCAGTTCAGGCCGTTAATAGTATAGGTATGAGTGTGACATCAAATGAAGAAATTATAGCTCCAGAAGGTTTATTACCGTCTAAGAGAATATCAAGTGCACTTATTGAAAGTGACGAAGAAATAAAAAAAGAAATTATGAAACAATTCAATTATGATAATAATTACTGTGATGCAACATCATTTATTAATTATGACGAACACATTTTAGATACAGTAGATGATAAATATGATATAGAAGAATTCATAAAGAATAAATATTTGAATAAATAATTTTGTTTAATAATTTTAATATGATTAATATACTTTTGGTTTTATTACTTATAATACTTTTGTTCTTTTTTGTAGGACTAAAGACAAAACAACATTTTCAAGTGTCAGATAAAATTGTTTTTGAATATATAGGTTGTTTTAAAGATAATTCCAATAAAAGAGCCTTAAGTATAGTGCAAGATGAAGTAGATGGCCCTGAAGCTTGTGCTTTAAAAGCAAAACAGAATGGTTCCAGATATTTTGGATTACAAAATGTCTTGGGAGTAAAAGATGGTGTTTTAAAAAATAAACCCATATGTTTCATTTCTGCTGTTAATGATGAATATGATATGCATGGTGAATCTGATGATTGTCTAGTTCATGAAAAAAATACTTACGGAAAGCGCGGTGTGAATGCAGTTTATAAAGTATTAAATGACGCCGAAATAGAAGAACGGGAAAACTTGAAAAAAAAATTAGCTAAAAATGCTTTATTAATTCGCGCCGGAAAAGACGTAGAAAATTCGTGCACTTTCGATCCTACTAAAATACCATCTGGATTTTCGTCCAAGTTAGCATGTAAAGATTATTGTAGAAACAGTGATAATAATACTAAATTTGGAGGCTCACTATGCACGGAGAATATTTGTGAGGCATTATGTGAGAGTTGCATGGATACCTCATTTTGCAGATGGAATACTATGCCAGTTATTGAAGAAGAAAAACTTGTGCCTAATCCAATTGAATTAGAATATAATATTAATGGTGCGTTAGTTAAACTTTTATGGGAAAAGCCATTTTCAATTAATGAAATATCACATTACAATATAGTAATAACTCAACAAGATAATTCTGAAAAATTAGAAGTTGAAGTAAATGATGATACAAAAAGCGATTATGTAGAACATATAGTAAGAAATCTTAATCCTGCAAATATTTATTACATTGAAGTCTATTCCCGAAACGGTAATGGATATAGTAAAGTCTCTAATAAAATACAAGTTCAAACCGAATATACTACAGGCGAGGGCTATAGATCTGAAGAACCGGCATACACCAGTGAAGATAATCAACAAAGAATTCAAGAATTCTTAGTAAGACTAAGAAGATATATGATTACGAATAGAACCGAAGAAGGGGATATAGATGTATCATCACCATTGAGTATATTAACGCAAGATAGAGAAAGAGATAAAAAAATGAAGGAAAATTATAATATTGATGTATTTTTTAATTAAAATAAAAGTATAATTTATGTATATCTACCATTTAATAGAAGATAAATTCGAAGAAATTAATAATATGAGTATAGAATTTAATAAAAAAAAAATATTAAAATATGAATATTTATATGATTTTGTAATTAATGGTGTAGTAATAAATAATTCAAGATTTTTTTTGGATTCAAAATTATTCATATATTATATTTTTAAGGGTAAATTTCATAAAAAATACTGCACTATTAAATATTATAGTCCTATTATAGACAAAGATTTTCAACATATGAAAAATCACTTAATGAAAAAATATCCAGATAATAAAAATATACGCTTTATTTTACCTACTTCTTACGATGATTATTTAGATACAGTTGAATTTTTTATAGGTAGAAATGGTAGATGCTTCTTTTTTTAAATAAAAAAAATAGTTTTATAATATAGTATGGAAATCATTATAGTTTTAATTTTAATTACTATATTTTTAGTATACATTAATTTTTTCAAAAAAGAAAATTTCGAATCAAATCAAAAATGCGAATTTATTCCATGGGGACCCTCCAAAAGAGCATGTATGGATAGATGTCGTGTCGATAGAGAACTATGGGGAGGTGATGCATGCACTCCTTCGGCTTGTTACTCTATATGCCTTTCATGTGTTGATAAAGATAAATGTGATTGGTTAAATAGTCGCGATTTTCTTGAAGAAGAAAGAGAAAAAATAGATTCCGAAGATGATGTAGTTCCAGAAATAGTCATAAGAGGAATTGAAGGAAATAAAAACTGCATTATAAATTTTATCCATGATGAAGATGTTACAATGTATTTACTAAAATATTATGAAAGTTCCAATCCAGGAGCAGGTATAAAAATATTTAAATTGAAAAATCCCAAAGAAGGGTCAAATTCTATCAACATTACAAATTTGAAAAATAATCTTTCATATTCATTTATTCTTGTGCCATTAATAAATTCAAAAATTTCTAAGTCAAGTAATGTAGTAGAATTAACACCAAGTGATAGATTACATGTAGATTTATAAAGCCTGAAGCGCATCCATTTTTTTTGTATTTTTAAGTGTTTCTCTACGACCCTTCTTAGTGAAATGATAATATTTTTTAAACGCAGATTCAGACGGTTTATAGGGTAAGAAGTTAATACTATGTTCTATAGGTGTTATTTTAGATATGAAACCTTTAGTAGGATAATCAACGTAATATTTAGTTTTTTTCAATGTTTTTTTCTTATCTATCCATCTATCACTCATTAATTCCTTTCTTTTATCGACTGGTTCCCCTACACATCTTGAAACATACCTTTCATATTTCATAGGTTTTGATTCGGAATATTTTTTGTAAGCATCTAATAGGTCTTTTAACATACATTCGTAATCATATGGCATGCCTTCGGTTACCTTATATATATCAGGTAGTTCTTTACGGTGTCTATAATTAAATATCATTAGATCAATAGATGCATGTTTAACGTTATTAGATTTATAATACGGCATGCATTTTGCATGTTCTACAAAGTTTACTAATAAGTGAAATTTGTTATTATGCTTAACATAAATGCGGGTTTCTTCGTCTATATATTGTTTCCAATAAAATTGTCGTTCTGATGTTCTAAAATCAGTATTTCTGAATCTTTTTTTCAATTTATCCATTATTAATTTTACATCATATGGCATGTTTGTAGTATAAATTTGATAATTCAATACTGGAACGCGCTTTGACTTTTCAACATAAAAATTATGGGTATAAGGTCCAAATTCTACTATTCTTTCGTTTCGCTCTTTTATATGTTCCAAAACAAAATCTAACATAGTAGTCATTTTTTTATCTATTTTTATGTCTTTTTTAACTGGCTCACATAACTCCTTAAATTTAGTTTCATAGTATTTTTCAAATAATGCTAAACGGGTTCCAACTTTAGGTAATCTGGACGTATCTCCTAAAGGTTCTGTTAATTCCCAATACATAGATATTTTGAGCCATTCCGGAGAACTTAAAAAGAATTTATTTTTATATGTGCCTTTTTTAGTCTTATAGTTAAATGTATCGTAATATACTTTATCCATTTCTTTTTTATCATAAAGATCAATAGCAGGTATTTTATTGAATACAGATTGACATTTGCCTTTAACTTTATAACTACATGTTCTACATTTATTTTTGTTTAATTTTTCTATAGGACATCCAACTTGTGTTAAGTCTAACATAGGTAAAAAATCAACACTAACTTTGTATGTTTGGTGATGTTTATCATTTAATATACTTGGTTTGGCTTCAACATATGAATATCCCATATCATTCAACTTATCAGATAATTCTTTAGCATGATTCCAAGCATCGGGGGAAAATACATCATAATCTGGAAACTCATTTTTTGAATAAAATCCTTTTGAATCTTTATGTTTGATATATTCGTGTAAAGCTTGACCTCCATATAATTTAAGACCTTTTTCAATAATAAATTTTTCTACTAAATCAAATGGATTTGGTAGTCCAGCGTCTTTCCAAAAATAACGCAATTCTCCAGTTTCATAAAGAATTTTTCTCTCATTATTTTCGTCAGCTTTTTTTTCAAGCCTTTTTTTAAGTTTTTCCATATATATTTTCATTATATATTTTTTTATACATAATATTTATATGTATCTCATAATATCTTTATTAACAATTATAGTTCTTTTGCTATTTTTAGAATGTTATAAAAAAGAAAATTTTCAATCATTAATAAGTCCAAGTTCAAATAGACAAAAACGCGCCACTTTGCATAATGTAGCTTATTCTGCTAATATTCCCGGTGTTAATTCAAATAATATTTATGAACTTCCCAATAAATGTGTTAAATTTGAAGCCTATCAAGGATGTAAAAATAATACACCGAATCCCAATAATGATTTAAATTGCGATGATAACATAAATCGAAATGTAAATGGTGTATGTAAATGTTTGAAAAAAGACGTTGAAGTTAAATGCGATTCTACAAGACGTGTTATGAATTGTAATGAAATTTGCCAGAAAAATTTCAGGCCTAAATCATTAGAATTTAATGGAAATTTAATGAATCCAAGTAGAGTATCATTAGGTTTAGTCTACAAAAATAATTTAGGGTTTTCTATTTCATTCTATATAAAATTATCAAACTTTAAACGTTTCCCATTTAAATCACAAATGGTAATGAATGTTAAAAATCATTCAGACGAAAGTGTGCTTATGATATACTTAAATAGAAATAGAAAGCTATGCTTATACAGTTACAAAAATGATATGAACTACATTGATTCTACAGAATTAGGCGATTCATGGTATCATGTAACATTTGGTAGTAAATCAGAAGAGCAGTTTATTCAAGTTAACGATAAACGCAAAACGTTTATAAATATGAAAATAGATAGATTAAATACATCAGAAACTAAACTTGTATTTGATTTTGGAAGTTTAGCGCCAAGTGCCAACCTTCAAAACAATATACACAATCCATTCAAAGGTCTTTTAGGTAATATCACTACATACAAACGCTTTCTAACAAAATTAGAAATATGTGAAAATAATAATTATTGTGGTGATACAAGTAATCTTGAAATGGAAGATAATAGAGTTAAATGCATGTTTAAACCAAGAGGTAATAATGTTGTAGGTTGCATAAGAAAATGCAAACTCAACATGGATATGAATGGATGCACTGTAGATGAATGCATATACAAATGCGACACATGCGAAGATAAAGATCTTTGCAAATGGAAGAAACCAAGAGAAGTTTATTCTAACATAGTTCAGCCAGTGCAACAAGTTTCTCCAGAAGAAGATAATGATAAGTGCTTATTTAAACCATGGGGTGTTAATGAAAATCACTGTGTCGATGAATGTGTAAATGGCGAAAATCGCGACAATTATGGCGGAGATAATTGCACCAAAACAGAATGCGCTAAAATTTGCAAAAACTGTGAAAATACCAGATTTTGTCCTTGGTTAGTTGGTTCATCATCACCAGATGTAGCCAAACCACCAAATCCACCATATAATTTTGTAGGAATACCTGCCTCAAATTCATTATTATTGATGTGGACGGCTCCTTCAGATAATGGTTCTGAAGTCACAAGCTATAAAATATTATATTATGAAGCATCAAAACCTGAAAATGGAATAAATATGAGAAAACTATCTGGTAGAGAAATTCAAGGAAATCTTAAGCATACAATAGTTGGATTAAAGAATGATGTTACATATAATGTCGGGATTGTAGCTATTAATGCCATAGGCGCTAGTAAAATATCAAGAGTAATTTCATTGAAACCCCGGGGCACTCTGGAGAGTGTAGAAGGATTTCAAAATTATACACCTACAGAATCTCCAGAAAATAATGTTGTAGAAAATGAATGTTCTTTATTTAATAATTTACGTGGAAAAACAGTAGAAATTAGTCTTTAAAAAAAAATAGTATATATTATATGATTCAAACAATAATAGTGATTGTTCTTTTAGTTGGTTTGATAGTTTATGAATTATACAAACAATATGAAAAATTTCAAGTTCCTTCAAGACTTTTATTGGTAGGAACAGCTAAAGAAACTATGGTTAATCTTTATTGGAGTAAACCCGATTCAAATGATGAAAATGTATATTCATATCTGATATACATGTATGAACCCAATAAAGATGTTAATTTAATTACAATAAAAGCTTCCAATAATCCATTTTATGAAAAAACATATTATAATTTAGATCCTGAAAAAAGTTATAAATTTAAAGTAAAAGCTATAAGTAGTGATGGTGTAAGTGAAGATAGTAATACTGTTGAATTGAAACCAAGTGATAAAAACAAAAAAGTTCAGAGACCACTACAACCATCAGTTAATAAAATTTCTTGTATGCCTGACGGAACTTACAAAATAAGTTCAACGTGCATGAAGGGAATATATCCAAATCCTAATTTTAATACTAATGATTACCAGAGTTTGATGGCTAATCTAACAGAGAAAAAAGAAAAAAAGGTGTTATATTTTTAATTTTTATTGTTTTAATAATATATATATGGATTTCAATGACATTTTATTTATCATAATATGGGTATTATCAATATTATTGATAATTCATTTTTCTCATAAAATTATAACATTTGTTACCGAAAATTTTGATACTGATACTACTACACTAAGACCAGCTGTTACTACATCATTACCTACGACAACATCTGATCCAAATATCAATGAAATACCAGATTTTATATGCAGCGTAAATAAAGGAGACTGCCCTCTTGCATCAGTTTTATCAAATTATCCAAATATTAAAGATAAATGGGGAAATGAAGCCAATGAATGCGTAAAGGTAATTGATAGTGATAATGCAGTTTGTGCTAATTGTCCTCCTGGAACATTTATTGATTATAGTAATGTTAATGAAGTATGCACTAAATGTCCTCCAGGAAAATACAGCGATAAAAATAATAGTTTAAGTTGCAAACCATGTAGAGAGGGAAGTGAAGAAGGACAAGATTACTGTGAATCAGAAACTACAAAAAAACCCGATTTATTTGATGCAACTCAAGATAACGACAAAGCATTAGAAAAATTATATAAAAATGAAATTAAAAATTATCAGCAATTTCAAACCTTAAATTCTAGACTTAATAGATTATCAGATATTATGAATTCAATACAATCTTTTTAGTTTAAAAAAAATATCATTTTATTTTAATGAATTTCTCTTATTTAACTATATTTTTACTTCTAATTCTGTTTTTCTTATACATGAAATTAGAAAATAATAATAATAAGATTACTATATACACTTTAGGTATAATAGTAGTTTTATTGGTCCATGAAATATATATGTATATAGGGTTAAACAAAACCGAAAATTTCCAAGTTGAAATTGGTAATATAAATAGGAACATACAAGATGAAGAAATCTTAGAACCAGTTAATAACAATACAGAATTATATAACATTGTTTTAAATAATAATTTTCATTATCTAAATCCAAATGATTTACTACTAACGGACAAGTTTGTTGATTTTATACCAATAAATAATCATGTATTAGTCTATAATAATAAACTTAATGTATCCTCAAAAAATGCATTTTTATTTTTAGATGATGGTGAATTAAATAAACCAATCCAAATATCAGAAACAGATGATAAATACGACTGCGCGGCATTATATTACAACACTTATGCTTTATTTGCTGGAGGGATCAATGATGATGGCGTCATTTCAAACAAAATTAATTTTTATGATATGGCAAATGATACATTGAGTTTGGTTCAAATAGATAAAGGGCGTCATAAAATGAATTGTTCTCAAAATGAAGATTATATAGTATTCGCTTTTGGATTAAACGATGACAATAAAATATCGAAACGTATTGATTATTATATAAAAACAAAAAATAATATAGTCAATAGTTCAAATTGGGAATCTTTATCATGTCCTTATCCTGGTAAATTATATAGTAAAGTTTTAATACATAAAAATAAATTATACATAATTGGTGGTTTTGATGGCACAGAATTTAAAAATAATATTTATATTTACGCTTTTGATAAAGATAATTGGTCAAAAATCAATATAAATTTAATAAAAAATACACACAATTTACAGGCTGAAATAGTAGAATATAGATCTCGAAATCGCATTTACATATTAGGTTCGAATAATTCACAGAAGAATTTTTATCATAAAAAACTATTGTTTTCTTTAACAAATGAACCAAAAAGTTATGTATACGAAGAAAGAGAAGGAAAATTGACAGAATCTACAGTAGATAATTTTTCGTCAAATGAAATATTTTTATCAGAAAATATGAATGATAGTCATTACAACTATTCGTATTTAGGTGAATATATACCTAAGATATATAAAAACTTATCAACTGAGAACTACACAATATCAATGTGGCTTTATATAGATAGAAGTAATTCTGGGAATACTAAATTAATTATGGGTGATTATAATTTGTGCACTGGAGTATCTTCATCTAAAAATAATTATACATGTCTAATATTACATAATAACCGCATTTTACCATGTATAAAACTCGATAAAAAATTACTAATTAAAAATAACGATGAAATACCAGAAGTTGAATATGATAAATGGTTCCATTATGTAGCATCAATAAATAATCCAGAACCCATTTCAACTACAACATCACTGCCTTCAAGCACTGAACATTTTGAATCATCATGTGTATTTTCTGAAACATTAAGGCCTCAAGAAACGACAATAACAACACCTGCTCCTGGTTCAATCAATAATAAGTATCAAGTTTTCAGTTATATAAATGGCAAGAAAACAGTTACTGAATTTAATACTGTATTAAAATTTAATGAAACTACACAAACCTTAACAGTGGATGGTTTTGATTCATTCAATCAACAAAGAGAATATGCCAACAATACCAAATTAGCTAATCTGAAAATATTCAATGGAGTTTTAGACCAAGGAACGATTTATGACATATTAAAAAATGAGAATAATTTTTACAATAATAGTAATCCTGAATTAGTCTATATGGATATAGATAAAAAAACTATAACATCTCCTGATTTTAATCTTACTGGTAACAATTGTTTAATGCAATCATTTAATAAACAAAATCTTAAAATTATCTCGACAAATATGGAATTTGATTATGATATTAAAAAAGTAAGTGAACCTGAAAAGAAGAAAACAGAACATATTAATGAGAATGTATTTGATTTATTAAGATTGACCAATGGTATAGTTAAAATAGCCTACGCAGGTAACTTATTAAATATCACTAAATATGATATGAATGTATCAGAAAATTTAAAGTGCGCTAAGGGAGAATATATAGAAGATAATCAATGTAAACGATGTCCGGTTAATTCTTACAGTGATGGTGATAACATGTTTGACTGTAAACCTTGTCCCGAAAAATATTCGACAAACGGCCAAACAGGACAAAGTAAATGTGTAGCTGATGAAGAATTTATAAACGAAGATACAAATATAGTTATTGATAAAAATTTGATTGGTTATTTAAGAAACAAATCACTATCTCATGAAACAGCAATGAAAAAAGTAAATGAAATGAATATTCAAGTAAGAAACATGGAAAAAAATCTTGAAATAATTAATAAAAATATAGTTTAATTGTATATGAATTGCTTTAAATTATCACTTGGATTATCACTATTAATTTTAATATTTTTAGTGCATAATAGATATTATTTAGTTAATGTATTATTATGCGGACTTGCTGTAGTATTACTTCTACATCAAATAATTAATTATGAAAAGTTCCAATCTTCAATTCCTGCTAATGATTTCTTAAAAATAGCAAATAGTAGCATAGGTAATGAATATGAAAAACAAAACTTGCTTATATCTCATCTTGAAAAAATGTTGAGACAAATGAAATATAGTGAAGAACAAAATAATTCAGAGAATAGATTAGATGAAGGGGGTATATTAATTGAAAACTCATGTAATGTAGAAATAGATACACAACAAGAAAACATTAATCCAGGTAATATGCCAGTTATAGATGGTTTAGATGTTAACGGCCAACAAATGGGAGATTTATAAAAAAAATATGTAATAATTATATAATGAATAGTGATAATATAATATTAATAGGTCTTATAGTATTTATTGTAACTTTAATATTATTAGACATATTTTTAAATAAGAGAAGTGTTTTAAAAGAAGACTTTCAAACAATAGATTATAACAGAGGACTTAGAAATATGGGAAGTGAAAGTAGAGAACGAAGTGAAGTTGTCGAAAATTTGAGCGAAAATAATCACGTTCAATCAATAGTTTCAAAATACACTGGTAAAGTTATAAATGTAGAAGGCATAAATGAGCCTCCTTCAAGATTGGTAGTTGTTCCATTTTTTGACGAACAAGGTCGCAAAAAAAGTTTGAGTGTCAATGAAGATGGCACGTATAGTCTTGTTATCCCTAATAAGACATCTGTAAATCAACAATTTATATTAATATTTATAGACAATGAAGCAACTTATGCTAACCATATACCACTTAAAAATGAAAACTTAGGATACAATATTCAAGATGCGTCATATCCATTTTACATATTAAAATCGCATAAAGATATGACTAAGGCACTACAATATCAAGATGGTAATATGATGATAAGACCACTTGCTAATTATGACGGACAAAAATGGGATGTGTCTTATGATAAAATAGAAAAGGTAATTGGAACTCATAAGAGAAATTATGAAAGTAAATTAAGTGGTGACTTTAGATCCAATCCTGATGAATTAGGTAGCAATGAATATGGCGATCTCGATAAAATTAAAATTAAGTTAAATCTTGATAATAATGTTATCAACAAATTTATTAATCAAACTGTCGGAACTGCGTTAAGACAGTCATTGGAAAGTGATGTAGAAAGTTCATATGAAGATGATGAAGGACGCATTTTACCCGGTAGAACATGTCCTTTGGATTTATCATATGATGATCGAGTCCCAGCTGATGCAGTTAGATCTTTATGTCCCGGCTGTAATCCCAATAATTTATAACTGTAATTAATTTTTTTCTGTAAATATATTAATATGCTTATTTATCTTATTTTTGGTTGCGTAATTTTGATGCTTGTATTTCTTTTAGCGTCAAATGTTAACTATGAAAGTTTTCAGTCTACAACTACATCTGAACCCGATGTATCAGAAGACATTGATATAAACCCTGAATATAGATTGAGGGAAATGCTTAATGACATAACACGAAAAAATGAAAAGATTGATATGAATCAATATATAAGACGAACTGGTGTAGAACAATCAGCCCGAGCAATCGCTCAAGAATATTGTCCTGTGCCTGCCGATTTTAATATTGATGAATATGTTAAAAAGAGTGAAATAAGAGAAAGAACATGTCCAAAAGTCCCTGATCTCAAAGATTTTGTTTTAAAGTCAAGTATTCCACCAGCTCAACAATGCCCTTCTTGCGTATGCCCTAAGGTTAAAGTTCAAGGTGGCATGTGCAAAGCGTGCCCTAAGCCTGAAGAAAAAGTATGCCCTCCTCCCAAAGCATGTGGAGTCAAAGAATGCAAGAGCATCATCAAATGTGCTCCAGGAGAAGTTGAAATTCCACCATGCGATCCTTGCCCGGCTCCTCAACCATGTCCTACACAGCCTCCTAAGGTATGTCCTGCTATTCCATTACCTAATCCTAGGGATATTAAATGTCCTCCATGTAAATATATGGGAGTTAAAGAAAGCAAGAAAGATGTGAATGAATTAATTAATGAATTAATTGAGAATGATGAAATCGATAAACTATTAAAACTCAAGGAGAGATTAAACGAATTAGATTTACAAGATCCAGAAGAGTTAGAAAAAACAATCAAATTGTTAAAAGATAAACTTAACAGATCACAAACACCACATAATCATCCTGGAATGAATAGTAAGCTTGATGATATTTTGATGTTTCTTCAATCGTTAGATTCTAAGACTTATGATGATAATGTTGATGCTGAAGATGAATATCTTATGCCAGACGAATCAACTAAGACAACTGTCAAACCAACAGTATCATCTGAAAAATGTCAATCATATCCTATGAAAGTTAAACAATATGCTAAATTTAATTTAGGTTTATAATATCTTTATTTTTTTTATATTTTAAATTTAATATGACTAACATGTTAAATTTTAATTATGTAATATGTATTAACTTCATATTAATAGTAATATTATTAGAATTCATATTAGTTAATGTAAAAGAAAATTTTGCCTATAATGCACCATATTTCAGAAGTCAAGCATATCAGAATGTATGTGAGCCTAAATATGGTGGTTTATTAAAAGTGAAAAAAGAGCTTCAAGATGATTGTTTGAGAACACTAGAAGGTCAACCAAAACAGAAAATTAAGTGTTATTATGATCAATTTATGAATCAACGTTGTAATTATTTTTGATATATATATTTAATGATAGAACAAATAATAGGGATACTTTTATTCATAATACACTATTTATCAGTTGAGAAAAAAAGATTGAGGCGTTTATTTACAATGAGTGATATTTCATTTGCAATGTTATCACTAAGTTTTCTATTAAATAATCAACTAATAGGACAATATGCAATTTTATTCACACTTTCTTCGCTAATAGGTAAAACTTTCATTTTACAAAAATACAAAATAAAAAATATTGATGATTTTGTAGTCCATTATTTCGGATTTATATTATCTCTTTATTGGATTACAAAGATTAAAAAATGGGAAGTTAAAAACAGTGTAATTATGATATGTGGTTTGATTCTTATTTTAACACATTATATTTACTTTAAAAGTACTAATTTAGATATTTATAGATCAATACCATTAAATACAGTAAACGGTGTATTAAGATATGCTATGATGTTTGCTTTAATTATGGTAATAAGTAAAGCTATTAAATTATTATCAAAAAATATGATCTCTACATACAGGACATTTTAGATCGATTTTATCAGTAACTTTCAATAACTCAAACATACAATCACTACAAATCTTATGTTGACACCTTAAATTAATAGGGTTTTTAATTGTCCAAGGAGTAGTACATATAGGACATTCTTCTAAGTTGAAACCTTTTTTTTTATGAAAATATTCAATCTTATTACTTATATTAGGATTATACTCTCTTTTTGTTACAGATATAATAAATGAAATATCATTATCACTATTGATTAATTCGTCTATGGAAAGTAATATTAAATCATATAAAATACGATCTTTGTCGCCAAAATTAGAAATTTCAATTTCTTTTTCGAAATTAATAACATATTTTTCAAATATTTTAGAAATCATAAAATACCTGTTAAATATACTTTTTTTAAAACTCAAATGAACTTGTCTTCCTGCACAATTTTTAACATATATAAATACTTTATAATCATCAAGTTTTGAATATTCAACTACTACAGAAGATAAATATATATTTAGTTTATCCATAACATAGGACTATATTAGAATTTTGACGACAATAGATCAATCATCCTATCATTAGTTTCACTTTTTCCCAATGGTAAACTCCAATAATTATCATAATATGCGTTTTCGTGTTCTATAATAATATTATTATTTTCACAATCTTTAATAATTTGTTCCTTGGTCTTATTTGGTTCAATTAGAATATAGTTTGCATTTGAAGGAAAGTAATTAATATCATTTGATTCTAATTTCTTATAAATTCTCTTTTTCTCTTTATTAAGTTTCTTATGTATCTTTTCTTTATATTTAGTATCA